>ERZ795050.1290-NODE-1290-length-33414-cov-18.520399_pt1 | contig 33414 bp, 29 predicted proteins | sample MGYA00375134_ERZ795050 | MGnify/ENA primary metagenome ERZ795050 (study PRJEB30179, sample SAMN05720221) | activated sludge metagenome | isolation source: Anaerobic digester | place: Japan | collected 2015-05-26 ... | reverse complement strand
CAGGAAACACGGCGGGCCATTTTTTATAAAAGGCCACCCGCTTATCAAAGGAAAGAGCCAGGGGCCCCGCCAACACTAAAAGATCTAACATGACATAAAACATGGAACTAATGTAATGTATTACTTGCCAAATATCCAATCAACCAGAATTTTTTGCTCTACTCTTTACACAGAAAATTATGGTACACTGGGACCATGCTGGTGTCTATAAAGAGCAACATATTGATGGTAGAAGACCGCCAGTCTGGTCACCGTTTTTCAATTTATATGGAACTGGAAGAGGATGGCACCCTGGTAATTGCCGATGCATCGGAGGATACCCCACGTTTTATACATCGAATACCAGTGCAAGCCTTTCCTTCGGATTCGCTCATACAAGAACTAGTAGCCAAAGTCTTGGGCCTTGATAAACCTACAATAACACCAATAAACCGTGGAATAGAACTGGACCATTCTGCACTTCTAGGGCTAAAAAAAATGCCCGTAGATATTTTTAATAACGATTATCTTGATATAACAAAACCGGAAGCCCTTATTCTCTGTGTTGATATTCGAAATTTCAGTCAGTTTTTACGGGATCACGAGGAAGCTGCGGTTTTTAGCCTTATTAAGGACTTTACTTCTAATTTTCTTTCCTGTGTTAACCAGTATGGGTATGGATGCTCCTATTATAAGCTTTTAGGGGATGGGGCCATCGTGATTTGGGATACCACTGATAAGGACTCCATTTCAGAAGCCCTCATGGTGTTTGATACCTATATCGATTTTGTAGAGGAAGAACTGTTTAAGCCCTATCCTGGCATTGGACTTGCCGGAGCTCTGGTATCGGAACTCATATACAAATATGAAATATCCGCTGAAGCATCCCAGCTAAAATATCGAGATTATGTTGGGTATGGAATCAACCTGGCCTGCCGGCTTCAGGGTTTTGCAAAAAAGAACCAGCTTGTTATTAACCGTAATCTGGCAGCTTCAGGGCTCATCTCATATCATGAAGCTGAAGCTGCCAATGATTCCCATGATTTACATAACCTTAAGGGCCTAAAAGTGGAAGATCAAAAACGGCTCTATTTCTACAAAAAGTAATTTCAGTCCCTTTACACCTCTAAACGCCTCAGTGTACCTATCCCCAGGGGAAAATAGAGGAGGAGCAGAACCACCGTAACAACAAGGGGCAGTGTTAACAGGATAAGCATGAGGGTTCCCAGGTCTTTTACCCACATGAATCCTGCAAAACCAAGGGCACCCAGGCTGAGCATTTCTAAAAGCATCATGATTACTGCGTTAACATTCTGTTTCATTGCAGCTACGGGATTTTCCCACCTGAGCTGTGGATTTACCGTATCGATATAGAGCCCCAGTACATTAAAAAGCAGGGTCAGCACAAAGGAAGATGCCAGTACAAGAACCACGAGAGGCTCATCAACCTGAAAGAGCACTATGCTTACAGCGGCCGCGACCAGACAGCCAATAAGTCCAAAAAGCATGCCATGGATGAGTTTTGCCCCCAGATACAGGCTTGAGCTCACCGGTAAGGTTTTTATGTAGCCAATATGTTTAGCATCCCGGGAAAGGGATGTGCAGGTAATACTGGTGGCGGAGCCCAGAAAAGCTCCGGTTACAATACTTACCAGAACCTGCTGAACTGGAGTGAAATTTGACCGGGCCAGGGTAGTTATTTCACCCAATGAGCCCTGGTCCCCCATGGAAAAATAGAGACTAATTCCCAGGATAACTGGCAGCAGGATGATGATAAAGGGTCCATTCAGAAAGTACACCGGTTCCCGGTTCATACTGCGGAATTCCCGGAGGAACAGTGCCATAAGAGGGCTTTGCCTGCCCGTATTGGTCCGCAGAAATGACACAGACTGGGCCCGGTTCATCTTTTTAATATACTGTTCAGAAAAACCCTGTATGACCCGCTGGTAAAGGGGTGCTAAAACAGTGAACACTCCAAAGGAAAGGAAAAGCACCGCCGCCAATATCATAAAAAGCAGGAATACATAGACCGGATTTGCCGCATCTAAAAGGCTTTTAACGATAAATTGGAGGGGAGGGAAAGCATCTAACAGGTTCAGAAAGGTTTCGTTTGATGCCTGAAGCATGGAAATAATTTTTGCCGGGTCTTCGGTAAAGGCGAGGATTCGGTTTATCGAAGTATTTAGATACAGCACCCCAAACATGACGATAAAACCCATGACTATCATAGTCACGTCACGATTCCTAAAGATACGGCCCATAGCAAGCAGGGGAATGCTGATGCAATAACTTATGGTAACGATGAGAAGGGTGACCAGGAGCAGTATGAGCACCCCATTGATATAGAAAAGCCAGGCAGCCTGTTCATTCATTCCATATACAATAAAAGCGGTCCCCATGATGATAAGGGTAAATAAGAACTCTGGAACAGCGAGGGCCGCTGCTTTACCGGTTAAAAGAAAGGAACTCCGCACCGGCAAGGTTGAAAGATAGGCTTCCATTTCGTTGGTATATATAGTTGAAAAGCTCGACACAAAACTTATCAGTATGATGTACACACTCCCATAGAGGAGGGCATAGACCAGGATGAGCCGCTGTATACCGATACTGGCAAAAACCTTGTAAAGGTTTGCATAGAGCTGCCAGGCGAGGAACCCAAAGGAGCCCCCGAAATAGACTGCTAAAACAACAATACCCAGCAATTTCAGAATACTTTTAGAGGAAACCTTCCCCTGGGAGTCCTTTAAAGCCGGGAGCGCATAAAAGGTACTGAAATAAAACCGAAGAACCGCAATGAGATTTTTCATGATTAGGCTCCTTCGTTTTCTACCAGTTCGAGGAAGAGGGACTCCAGGGACGAATCTTTGCCTTTTATAGACCTTAGTTCATCCAGGGTGCCGGTAAACACAATTTCACCCTTTTTAATAATCGCCAGCTGATCACAAATTTTTTCTGCCACCTCCATCACATGGGTGGAAAAGAACACACACTTTCCTGCCTGGGCCCGTTCCCGCATGATGGTTTTAAGAGAAAAGGCTGCCTGCGGGTCTAACCCGATGAGGGGTTCATCCAGTATCCAGTTTTGCGGATCCGGGAGCAGGCTTCCGCAGATGAGCAGCTTCTGCTTCATACCCCGGGAGTAACTGCCGACCCGGGCCGACATTACATCGGCTATCTCAAAACGCCGGGTATAGGTATCGATAGCCCGCTGCCGTTTTTCCCGATCTACCCCATACAGGTCTGCAATAAAATTAAGGAACTCTATACCCTTGAGCCGGCTAAAGAGCTCAGGATTGTCAGGAACATAGCCGATGGTCTGCCTGGCCGCAAGGGAAGCTCCGGGCAGTTCATGGCCATCCACCGAAATGGTTCCGCTGTCCGCCTCCAGCGCTCCCGTAATCAGTTTGATGGTCGTGGTTTTTCCTGCCCCATTGGGTCCAAGGAATCCAAAGATACAGCCATCGGGAATGGTCAGGTTGATGGAATCCAGGGCCTTCGTTTTATTTTTATTGTAGGTTTTGCTAACCCCTTGCAAGGTAATCATATTGTCCTCCCTTTTTTGCTTATTATTACTGAAGAATGGTGATTTCCACCCGGCGGTTCTTTGCCCTGCCCGCCTCGGTACTATTGTCGGCGATGGGTTTTGTGCCACCCCAGCCCTTATACATAAACCGGTCCGCCGGAATACCCCGCCCTACCAGTTCATCCACAATTTTTTTTGCCCGCCGTACCGAAAGCTCCTGTTCACCTTCTGTTTTTCCAACGGCGGCGGTATGCCCTTCTACCAATATCATGGGATTTCCGGAACTGCTCTGCAATACCGATAGGAGCGATCGGGCTATAAGATCGAGCCGGCCCCGCTCCGCCGGCAAAATCTGGTCCGAATCGGCCACAAAACGGATATCTTTCACGGTAAGTTTAACGCCCTGGGGGACCGCCGCAATTTCGATATTCTGGTCCGGCAGATCAAGAACCGGCGGGGCCACCGCGGTATCACTTTCGCCTGTGGGCGATCCACCAGAAGCTGTAAGCCCGCCTGAGGCGGACCCATCAGAAGCTGTAGCGCCGCTAGACGCATCCCCGCGTACATCACCGCCGCTGCCAGCTACTCCGCCAGGAGCTGCGGCCCCGGAGCGCGGGGCCGCCGGTACATTTGTTCCTTCTCCACCGCCGAATTGTCGGGCGAGTTGGGTGATCACCGTGCCCTTGTCAAAGGGAAGGAAGCCTTCGCTAAAGGTAAGGGTAAAGCCCTTGTAGCGCACCGAAGAGCCATCGCCCCACATAAAGGTCTCATCCAGGAGGTCCCTCATTAAAAGCGGCCGGCCGTCGATGGTACGGATAAGAATATCCACCACATGCTTCCCGGTTGCCTCAGTAAAGGCCCCGCTGCCCATCTTGCCTCTTTGAACTGGCCCTTTATATCGGGTAGCATACTGGGCACTAATCCGGTATACCGATTCCCCCTTATACTGCTCCTGTCCCTGGAATACATATTCCACCACAATCGGAAGGCTTACCCGGTTCCCATCATTACGGGGATCCACGATACGCTGGCCCTGTCCGACCCAGCGGTCCCCAGGTAAAAGAGGTTTATCGGTAAAAAGGGGGAAATTACGAAGAGAGGGATACCCTTCGTCATGTTTTATATTGATGGACCCATTGGGGGTCAACGTAAACTCTACGGGGATGATGTCATCCAGAGAGCGGGCTGACTTTTGTAGATCCCGGAGGGTTTCCTCAAACACATACACGGTCCCGCTAAAGCGGGTACCCCCAGGCTCCTGCAGGGGCCTTAGCTGATAGCGAAGTTCCCGGTATACATGGCCAATGTATTTCCCGTTATCGTAGCGGGCCCAGTCGGAGCGCTCCACCATGGTGTAGGGTCCAGAAAGGGTCTGCCGTAAAAGCACCGGCCTCTGAATAGGGTCAGCCCCAGAATTGGCGGTATCATTCTGTGAAAAGAGAGGACCCGGTATCACAAAAAGAAACAGAAAGCCCAAGATCCCAGCGACCTTCATCAACCCTGAACCTCTACACATATTCATAGTATCAGATATACGGTGCCAGTATGACAAGGCCGTTCCAGGGAAAGACAAGACGCCGTTGCCAACATGGTACTTTTCGCCAATAATGGGACCAGCGGAACGGGATGGCGCTGCCTTTGTGGCAGCAATCAGGACTTCGCTGGAATAGGAGATAAGAACATGGCAAAACCGATCCTATCCGCTGAACTTGCACAATCCTTTCTTGTACGCCTCGGCGAACATATCGATCAAAATATCAATATTATGAATCAGGAGGGAATCATCATCGCAAGCCGGGACCCATCCCGGATCGGAACCTACCACGACAGGGCCCACAGGCTCATTCTCGCTAATTCTGAAGTAGAAGAAATAACCGAAAGCGCAATCACAGCCCCAGGCGTGAAGCCTGGAGTTAACCTGCCCATAACGTACAAAGGGGAGACTATTGGTGTGGTTGGGGTAACCGGCCGCCCCTCAGAGGTCCGGAGCCTCGCCTATGCGGTAAAAATCAGCCTTGAAACCTTTGTGGAGTTGGAAACCCTGCGGGACCGGATGCTCCATCAGCAGGCAGGCATGAACCGTCTGATAGCAAAACTTCTTAATCCAGAATCACAGGATGAGCTCTCTCTACACGAGCTGGCCCTCCGGATCGGCTATGATCCGGTCCTGCCCAGAACACCCCTTCTTATCGCACTGAATCCCAGTTCTGACCCGGAGGCAGCCCTGCGTACTATAAAAAGCCATGGGCTCCGGAATAAACAAAATATCTTAGCCCTTACAAACCAGGGTTCCATACTGCTCTGTATTGCCAGTGATAAGTCCCGGACTTTTAACCTTAAAATCTGGGAACAGGGAATGAAGGACTTTTGTAATACCCTGCACAGTCTGCTCCCGGGAAGCCGGTTTTACATTGGTATGGTGCAGGGGGACATCAGCAGATACCATCTGGTTTATAAACAGCTGCTCTGGCTTCGCCGTAACTACGAAACATCATCCCATGGTCTCTGTATGGTTCATCAACACCTTATGCAGTTGCTAACCGATTCGACCATCAGGGTCGAGCTGGAAAGTCTCTTTGAATATACCCGGGGAGCCATAACATATAAAACAGGAGGCACCCTGCCCCAATGGTTTCCTGAGACCCTCTTTGCTTTGGTCCGTTCTGATTTTTCAATTCAACAGGCGGCAGAAACGTTACATCTGCACCGAAATTCTGTAGCGGGCCGGATACGGAAAATAAACGATATTTTGGGACTGGACATACTCACCGAGACCGGTTGGCGGGACTATCTCCGTGTTTTTGCCTATTATCTTACTCAAACTGTGCATGATGCACAGTAAAAACCAAAAAACACTGCATTCAGAACCTATTTTTACGGCCAGATTGATGTAGAATTGTAGTATCTACGGAGGAACCCATGACCATTATAGTAGCCCCCGATTCATTTAAAGGTAACATGAGCGCCCAGGACGCCTGCACCGCCATCGCGGAAGGCATCCGGCAGGCAGATCCATCTATCAATATAAAAACCTTTCCCCTGGCCGATGGAGGAGAAGGGACAGCCCGGATAGTGACCGAAGCAGCAGGAGGAACCCTGGTACCGGTCCAGGTTCATGGGCCTCTGGGGGAGCCGGTCACAGCCTTTTACGGACTTATCAATAAGGGGAAAACCGCCATATTGGATATGGCCAGCGCCTCAGGATTGGAACTCGTTCCTCCGGGGAAACTTAACCCCCTCAAAGCCAGTACCTATGGTACCGGAGAGCTCATTAAGGCAGCCCTGGATGCGGGGATCGAAGAGCTGCTGATAGGGATTGGAGGGAGCGCCACTGTAGATGGGGGCATCGGTATGCTCCAGGCCCTGGGTTTTGAACTACTGGATGAAATGGGGAACCCCGTCAGCCAGGGCGGAGCAGCATTACAGCATATCCACGAAATTCGTACCAGCCATGGGGACCCGCGCCTTGCAACTATATCGATTAAGGTAGCCTGCGATGTAACCAATCCCCTGACAGGACCAGAGGGGGCTGCGGCAGTATTCGGCCCCCAGAAGGGGGCCACCCCTGAGATGATCCCCCTGCTGGATGAAGGCCTTGGCCGGCTGGGCCAGGCCTGGATCCGCGCCGGCCTTGCAGAAGACACGGACCATCCTGGAGACGGCGCTGCGGGTGGTCTTGGGGCGGCCCTCCGAATCTGCCTTGGGGCCTCTATCGAATCGGGGGCCCTCCTCGTCATGAAGGCCACGGGCATGAAGGACGCCCTGACCCAGGCAGATCTGGTCATCACCGGTGAAGGCCGGACGGACAGCCAGACCACAAGGGGCAAACTCTGCGCCGTAGTCGCCCGGGCTTGCAAGGGAGCCAATGTTCCAGTGGCCCTACTATCAGGAGCCCTGGCCGGAGATCTGTCCCCCTTCCTCGATCTCTTTGATTATGGGGTATCCATTTCCTGCGGTGAAGACAGCCTTGAGGCCATGATGCAGCATGGCCGCAGGAACCTTCAGTTCGCTGCGGCAAATCTGGTGCGTGCAATCACCATGGGTAAAAGAATTAAGGCGTAACCTAGGAGCCTGTCGGACTTGTAGATTTTTCGAGACTAAGGGGGCCCCTTAGTCTCGAAAAATCACTGTATACCCGGCTCCTTTTGGAGTTTGCAAGGTAAAAATTGCGGCAAGCCGCAATTTTTTTCATAAAAAACGGACAAGTCCGACAAACTCCTAGGCTTGTTCTGAAGCAGCCGGTGCGGAAAGGGCCGGCTCAACGACCCTGGCCCCCCATTGTTTCAGCCTGCCCTCTATAAAATCGAGACAGGCCTCGTGCTGGGCCTTGCCCCGGCCCTCTACAATCATAGGCTCACCAAATTCAATATGGATCATCCGGTCCCGATGCACCGGGCCAAAACCCTTGAGCAGAGTGCCGTTGCTCCAGTAATCGGTTTTTAGCGCCACCGGCACTATGGGAACCCCCGCCTTGGCTGCCAGCTTTATACCCAGGCTGTTAAATTTTGTCCGGTCAAATATTTCCGTTCTCGTTCCCTGGGGGAAAATGATAATGGAAATACCCTTTGCAATCCGCTCAGCACCGCCGGTAAGGACCGCTTCCAGATCTCGGCGGGGGTCCTTACGGGTAACCGTAATGGGGTCCCGGGACCGCATAATCGGTCCCCAGATGGGTCCATGGACAAGCTTTTCTTTAACCACATAGGTTACGGGCTTTATTGGACAGATAAGGCCGGGAAGTATGGTGGTCTCCATGGTGCCCATGTGGTTTGCCACAAATACCATGGGTCCGCTTATTTTTTTTACGTTATCCATACCGCGGATATCAAATTTTGCACCACAGCTTTCCAGATAACCCATGAGTTCCCGGGAACTATCGGCCCATACATCGTCAGTATACAGCCCCTTTAAAGCCAGAGCCCGGTACTTAAAAATAACCTTGATAAAGAAACTATAGGGGCTCCAGCGGGACCTCAGGAGCACATACTCCCGAATGGCCCGTTTAACCTTTTCCGGGGTTTTATAGGAATCGCCTTCGAATACAGTTGCCATCTAAAGGTTCCGCCTCACCTAAGAGCGGTTAATGATGCTTACGAGGGCATCCACCGTAAAGCCCAGATGTTCCGCTACCTTATCCCCGGGGCCCGATTCACCAAAGCGGTCTACCGAAAGGATATCCTCCCGTTTTGCCCAGCCTTCCCAGCCCATGCGGCTTCCAGCTTCCACTACAACCCGACGAACACCGCTGGGAACGATGGCGTTCTGCACCGCCTCAGGCTGCTGCTCAAAGAGTTCCCGGCTGATCATCGATACAACCTGGACCTGTTTCCCCTGAATCTTTTCCGCCGCCGCAAGGGCCAGCGAAACTTCAGAACCGGTGGCGATAAGAACCACATCGGGGGTGCCGGAGCTCTTTTTAACAATATAAGCCCCGGTCCGGATCGTTTCCTGCCAATCCGGGTCCGCCTTTGCAAAGACCGGCACATTCTGCCGGGTCAGGGCCAGCACCGTGGGGCCGTCAGTCCGTTCAAGGGCCATGGTCCAGGCAAGGGCCGTCTCCTCCGCATCGGCGGGCCGGAGCACACGAACATTCGGAATAGCCCGGAGGCTTGCCAGATGTTCCACCGGCTGATGGGTGGGACCATCCTCGCCGATATAGATGGAATCATGGGTCAGCACATATATAACCGGCTGTTTCATCAGGGCAGAAAGGCGGAGAGCAGGCCGCAGGTAATCAGCAAAGACAAGGAAGGTGGCACAGAATGCCCGGAGTCCCCCATGAAGCTGGATACCGTTGGAGATGGCCGCCATGCCGAATTCCCGGATACCAAAGTGAATATACCGACCGTTACGGTTTGCGGGACTAAATACACCTACCTCGGGCAGAGCTACCGCATTGGGACTCTGCAGGTCCGCCGATCCGCCTACCAGATTGGGGATCCCCCGGGCTGCTTCCACAAGAACCTTGTTGGATGCGGTCCGGGTTGCAATTTTTTCGCCAAGTGCAAAGGACGGTGGGGTAAAAGGTTTCGGCGTGGAGCTGAAATAGGCGTCCCATTCGGACCGCTTATCCGGATTTGCCCTGGACCAGGCTTCGAACTGGGCCTGCCATTCGGTGCGGGTCTTTTTCCATTCCTGCCGTTTTGCAGCGAAATACTCAACCGCCTCGGGGGCCACATAAAAGTCACCGGGTATTCCCAGAGCCTTACGGGCAGCGGCAATCTCATCGGCCCCAAGGGGTGCGCCATGGACCGAATGGCTTCCCTGCTTGTTGGGTGCACCCTTACCTATAATAGAAGTAAGAATGATGAGACTGGGTTTATTTGTTTCAGCCTTAGCCTGGGCTACCAGACTGGCAATTTCATCAAAATTGTACATGGACCCCTTAAGCACCTGCCAGCCATAGGCTTCATACCGTCTGGACACATCCTCGGTAAAAGAAAGATCCGTAGAACCATCGATAGTGATCTTATTGGAATCATAAAAAGCAATGAGCTTGCCCAACTTAAGGTGCCCTGCGAGGCTCGAAGCTTCCGCTGATACCCCTTCCTGGAGACAGCCATCGCCCACAAGGGTATAGGTATAATGGTTAATAATTTGATGGGCCGGGGTATTAAAGTGGGAGGCAAGATAGGTCTCTGCGATAGCCATACCGACTGCGGTAGCTATACCCTGCCCCAGAGGACCAGTAGTCGTTTCAATCCCTGGTGCAGCCCCATATTCCGGATGCCCCGCACAGGGGGAACCAATCTGGCGGAAGGACTTTATATCATCCAGGGTAATGGGATAGCCGCTCATGTGCAGAAGGGAATAGAGGAACATGGAGCCGTGACCCGCAGAGAGCACAAAACGGTCCCGGTCTACCCATGCGGGGTCGCTCGGATCATGCCGCAAAATCTCCCCATATAAGATTGCCCCCAGTTCAGCAGCCCCCAGGGGGAGGCCAGGGTGTCCTGAATTGGCCTTCTGAATTGCATCCATCGAAAGTGAACGAACACTCAATGCAACCTTTTCCAACGCCTTCGTATTCATCAATAACTCCTTCCGTATTATTATTTCCAGGCAACTTCCGCTGAGCGGATGGCCCCAATTAATTCTTCTTTAGAAGCCCGCTGTTCGAGCAAATTCCGGAAAGACTCCTGCTGACAAAGGAAGCTGATCCTGGCCAGGGTCCAGAGGTGGGTCTTTGGGGTTGCTGAAACTATCAGAATGAGGGTTTGCACCGGCTGCCCATCCAGGGCTTTCCAGTCAATTCCCTTCTGCAAAAAGGCAATGGTGATAAATTGGTCCTTCATATCGTAAAGCAGGGGACTGCGTGGATGGGGCAATGCAATTCCGTTTCCCACCGCAGTAGGCATGAGTTCTTCCCGTTCGATAATCGCTTTTTTAAGTTGTTCCTTTGTGAGACTCGGCGGCATCGGGGTAATATCTACCAGGTTACTTAACACTTCGGTTACCGAATTACCGCCAATATTGTAAAACACCCCACCCCGTTCAATGAGGCTGGAAATATCCATCGCTGCATCGGACTGTACTGTCATGGCTACTCCTGTTTAATTTGTAAAGATAAAGATAAGAGGCGATTGTTACAAGTGGAAAGATCACAAAGCTCAGGTATAAAATCGCCGCCTAACACTCTTTGAGCCTCCGCCTGTTCAGGGCTATGTTCCTTTTGCAGGGCAGAAAGGAACCGACGGAAGGGCAGGGGCCCCCCAATATGCTCCGGTGGGGCTGCCCCTTCCCCAGCAACACAGCATACACTCCGAGGAGTCTCAGATCCATCCAGGGGATGTAAAAGACTGATCCGGACTTCCCATTCGGCGGTATAATCATAGTTATAAGAAAACTCACGGATTCCCTTTTCAAAGACATCCCCCAGGGACATCAGCCGTTCATCCCGGTCACTCCCATGCTCCTCCGCATCGTAGAGATCCCCATCGATAATAAAGCCATGCAGTTTCTGACCGGACCATCCGAAAACTGCCATGATAATCCGGTGCAAATCAAAGAGAGAAAGTGAATCGTGAACAAGAATGCGTCGCCAAACAGAGGTGCCCGCTATAGCAAGTTGCAGGGCCCGCCATTGCATAGGCTGATCATGCTGCTGTTTCGGACGAACTACAGAAAGCCTGCTCCTTCGGTACCCGTCCAGAGCTTCCTGAACCCGCCTTTTAATATCCTCATAGGTTTCAATCATTCCCTCCAGGGCGGTGTCTATAGTTTCCAGATCCGTCATTTCATGGGGTTCATCATGATCCAGATCCTCCAAAATATGGGCAGCATGGACCTGTAGTTGGGAAAGGATCACCAGGGTGTGCTGGGGTAACCAGGACTGGTCCACCCCATCGGCACTGAGTTGGCTCATCAAAGCGACCACGGCGGTATGCAGTTCTGCAGCGGTATGCCGGACTGGACCCATATCCTTATCCAGAAAGATGCTATAGGTTCGGGAGAACTCTTCATACACTTCCATAAGGTATTGGCTGAGAAAAAGTTCATCCTCCAGACTCAATGTGATGGGGGCAGGAACGATTCGGCCCAATAAGGCAGGGAGGGCATTATCCTGTTGATATAAGGCATCCCGGACATAGGATTGAATCACATATTCAGAGACCGGCAAGCCATAGGTATAGAGCATTTCTTCCAATTCTGTTTTATCCGGCGGGGACCCGTCCTCTGCCCAAGGATGTCCATCGGGGATTTCCTTACCCGCATACCAGAAGCGGGTTTCCATTCCATAGGAAACCGTATCAATCTTTTCAGTATAGGAATACATGAAAGTTTCCACATCCATGGCGGGAATATCTAAAAGCCTCGGTCCTCCGAACCAGAAGGCAAAGACAAGCTGTTCTTCCGTAGAAGTCCCTGGGCCAATCGTTTCAAAGGCTGTAAAAAAGCCCTGTTCAAGCAGACGGGCCCACTCGGCAGCAGCCTCAGAAAGCGCAGACTCCCTCCATACATCCAGAATGGTAAACACCCCGGCTTTCCAGTCGCTCACCTGCACCACCAGGCCATTTCCCGGTACAAGTCCCGTCTCCCGATACAGGGCCCGCAGATCTAAGGTAGTGATGGATACCTCTCCGGGTTCTTCATAGGGATTGGCACTAAAGGCTGACTCATTGTCTGGATTATCCCGGGCAATATACTGGGGGGCATATTCTTCACCATAAAGACTATAATAGGGGTAAAATTCCTCCGGGGAGCCCTCTGTAGTAATCTTAGGGATCAGCTCTCCCTTCCATACAAACTGGAATTCATGGGGAAAGAGCATGGGGTTTTCAAAGGGAAGACAGCGGTGCCCCGGAATAAGAATCCCGTTCTGAATTTCCAGTCTGGAGGGACGTATCACAAAGCGGGCCCCTTCAAAATAGCCCCGTCTGGTCTGGTAGTAGCGGTTTGGAAGCGGAAATGCCAGCCGCCGTTTTTCTATAAAGGTATGCACCTCATCGGCTAAACGGAAATTTCCCGTCGGGTCTACTTTATATATTTCTTCTACCACGTCTGACACAGTAAAGGGTTCCAGACGCTCTTCGAGAAACTCATAGAGAATATCTTCCTGTTCAATGGTCATAGGCTTCCCTACTATGGACCGGATATGCCCAATGTATCAAGCGGTGTATTTTTGTACAAATTGATGCACCGAAGCCCCTAATATATCCGTATACTGTGTCAAATATACACATCCCAAACGGGTATATTTGACACAACTGTTTCATACTTCCACAATATATCACCTCAAGCTCCCCGGCATAACCGGATTTTCATCAATATATGATATATTAAATCTTTATAAAACTATTACTTACAAATATTTCCATAACTTGGCACGGTTTTTGCTAAAATAATAATGAATCATAACATGAAAACTTAAAGGATAAGGAGGTATACCTATGAACGCATTAAGTCTTTATCGCCCTGTGAGCATCCAGAACGCCCTGGATGACTTTGACCGGCTTATCGATTCCTTCTTCGGGGAATCACCCCTGGCACCCGCACGGACCAGCCTTTCCAGCCGGGTCCCCGCCGTCGATGTTCGGGAAACCGACGATGGCTATGTGCTGGAAGCGGAACTGCCCGGCTATGATGAAAAGAGTGTTCAGGTCCATGTGGATGGGAAGGTGCTCACCATTGAATCCCAGAAGGACGAGAACAAAGAGGAAAAGAAGGGCTCCTATGTGATCCGTGAGCGGTACAGCGAATCCTTCCGCCGGTCCTTTACTTTGCCCGACGACGTGGATTCGGATGCTATTACCGCCACCTTTAAAAACGGCCTTTTGACTCTTAATATTAAAAAACGGGCCGAGTCCCAGCGGAAACTGATTAAGATCGAAGGGTAAGCAAGGTTTCTACCAGGGCCTCCACATCGGCCCTGATGGTAACCGACTGTACGGTTCGCCCCATTGCCTCAGCGAGGGATGGGGGAACCGGTACGGGCCCGACCAGGGGTTCTACCGTTTCTGCGAATTTTGCAGGATGGGCCGTACCTAGGACCGCCACAGGTCCGGAAAAACCGGCAAAGGGGTGTGCGGGATCTTCCTTAGCGGCAAGCCACTGGTCTACCGCAGTCCAGCCCACCGCTCCATGGGGATCGAGTACATAGCCTGCCTGGTCAAAAACCCGTGTAATGGTTTCTTTCGTCTTTCCGTCATCTACCCAAAAGCCATGAATATTTTTACGTAGTTCCTCATAGGACCAATGGGCGGTCATCCGTTCAAAATTACTGGGGGCACCCACATCCATGGCGTTAGAAATGGTGGCCACCGATGGACGGGGCTGGTAGACCCCTGAGGCAAGATATTCGGGGACTGTTTTATTGATATTCGTAGCCGCAATAAAGCCCGCAATGGGGGCACCCATGGCCTGGGCGTAGAGGCCGGCGGTCAGGTTTCCGAAGTTGCCGCTGGGAACACAGAAAAGAACGTCCTTTCCTAGTCGGCCATCCCGTACCGCCCGCTGTCCCTCCCCAGTTCCCCGCATCCGGGGTGTAGCCTTGCCATCCTGGCTGTAGCGGCCGCTCTTCGCCAGGGCTGAGGCAGCCACATAATATACCGACTGGGGTACAAGCCGGGAAATATTGATGGAATTGGCCGATGACAGGTTCAAACGCCGGCTTAATTCTGGATGAACAAAGGCGCTCTTTACCAGCCGCTGGCAGTCATCAAAACTCCCTTCTACGGCGATGGCCGAAACATTGCCCCCGAGTCCCGCAATCTGCCGTTCCTGCAGAGGACTTACCCGCCCCTTTGGGTAGAGGACCGTTACCGCAATACCCTCTACCCCAAAGAAACCGTCCGCTACAGCCCCTCCGGTATCTCCTGAGGTTGCAACCAGGATATGCAGTTCCCGATCCTCATTTCGCCTGAGATAGGCAAAGGAACGGGCCATAAAGCGGGCTCCAAAATCCTTAAAGGCCGCCGTGGGCCCGTGGAACAACTCTAAGACAAAGCGGTCATCCACCGGCACAAGGGGGGCAGGAAAATTAAAGGCCGATTCCACCATATCCCCAAGTACCGAATCGGGGATGTCCTCATGGACATAGGGCCGGATTGTTTCAAATGCGAGCTCAATAAAATTCATGGTTCCCAGGGAAGACCTGACACTGGGGGAAAACTGGGGAATTTCCTGGGGGATAAAGAGCCCGCCGTCGGAAGCAAGCCCGTTAAGGGCCGCTGCAGAAAAGGATACCGATGTAGAACGGTCACGGGTGCTGTAATACTTCATGAAAAACCCTGTTATTTCAGTTTTTTACGCAGATTTCTCTGTTCATTCTTTCGCCTGGCCCTATCGATCTGATGGGTTTCCACCAGGGCTGGCATGCCAAGCTCCACGGATCCTGGCTTATTATTAGGCAGTTTTGATGCGATAAAAAGCCAGATTCCGCCCCCAAGGATCATCAAAAAACAGAGTATTTGTCCAGTAGAGAAGTTAAAAAATGAAGAAAAAAGGGCTGGCGGCAGACCGGTTTTTACGAGCTCTATCCGATACCCCAAATCGGCATCGGGTTCCCGGAAATATTCAATGAAAAACCTGACAGCACCGTAGCCAATCACATACATACCGATTAAAAATCCCTTAAAGGGGCGCCGGTTTCGGAGTAGCCATAGTATGACCCATAACACAATCCCTTCAAAAAAGGCTTCATACAACTGGGAGGGATGCCGGGGCAAGTTCACATACCCATTGACCGGGATAATCGCAAGCTTTTCCGCGATTTCCCTTACCCAGGGAAGCTGGTAGGGAAATTGTTCCGCATGGGGGAAAATCATCCCAATAGGACTCGTGGTTACCCTCCCATAGAGTTCCCCGTTTATAAAATTCCCAAGCCGTCCAAAGGTATATCCCAGGGGTACTGCGGCGACAAGCATATCCCCCAGTTCACGGGCATCCCATTTCCGATACCGGCAATAGGCGATAAAACCAATGGTTGCCCCAATGAGTCCCCCATGGTAGCTCATGCCCTGGAGCCCCACAAATTTACCACCATCAAAGGGCCAGAAAATACGCCAGGGTTTCTGGATGTATATCCCGCTCGTATCATAGACAATGGTAGCAAAGATACGAGCCCCCACGAGGAGTCCCACGATGGTCCAGAAAAAGAGGGATGAAACACTGTCATCATCCAGCTTAAGGGACCGCTCCTTTTCCTGTCTGCGAAAAAGAAGATAGGCAATAACAAAGGCAATCAAATACATAAGCCCATACCAGCGGATTGGCAGGCCAGGTATAATTTCCGGTTTCAGCCAGGAAGGATAGGGTATATACAGTAACATAGAAACTCCTGTTTTATAGTGTTTTTTCTTGAATACGGCCCGTATCTCGGTTAAAGAAGAATACCACACCGGTTCGTTTCTGTTTCACCTCATAATACCGGCCATGACTCTCTAAGACCACCCCTGGATACACCGTACCCCGGATCCTGATTTCAGAATTATGGTGTTCCTCGAATTTTTCCCGCAGGGTAAAAAGATTCAGGCCGTATTTCTCCAACAATTTCATTAGCCTGACCTTTTCTGCTCTGACCGCGTCCAGTCCAGCGCCTGTGGAGCCTATTTTTTTTATTTTAAATTCCACTTCCTGCAGGGCCCGTTTTATCTTTTCAATTTCCCGTTCGATTACCTCGATTTGATCCATAACAAGGTAATCCTGCCCGAAGGACAGTTCCGTATGAATCACCCGTTCGGAGCCCAGGTTGGCAGCATCCACACCCTGCCGGGCCCGACAGAGTCCCCCAACAAGGTTGCCCCGCTCACTGACCAAAAACAGACGGCCATTGGTCTTCACGTTACTGCCCAGACAGCCATTCTGAATCCGGATATGCTCCACCGCAAGCAGGGTCGCCTGCTCCACAAAGCCCGCTTCAATCGTTTTCCGGGCCCGGATAACCCCCTTGCCGCCGCCAATTACACCCTGACGTATCACCACCTTGCCTCCTGCGGATACCAGGGCGGCTTCCACCGTACCACCGATAAGCACATCCTGCCCGCCAAAGACCGCAAAACCGGAAGTGACCGAACCGGCTATACGCACCTCTCCCACAAAATTGATATTTCCCGTCGCGGGCCCTACATCGGACTTGATCGTATAAAGGGAGGTAACCTTGACTGTCCAGCCGTCGAATACCAGATCCCCCGTTCTCTTAGCTACCCATTCCTGTCCTCGTTCAATGGGCTTTTCCATAATTGAATCATCATGCTGAATCTTTACACCGGTCCCCTTCTCAGGCGGCAGCACGGTTCCTTTCACATCAAAACCAGCCCGGCCTTCAGCGCCGGTTTCTGTAATCCTCGCAATAACCTGGCCTTCTTTGACCGCCGCTTTCTTAATTACCCCGCCCCCATCTGGCCCTGCCTTTAGGTCCACAAGCCAGGTGATGGACCGTTCTCCCGCGGGTACGGCTGTCTCCCCGCGGGCAACCACCCAGGATTCACAGGAACCGGTCTCCAAGGCTTTTTTAAGAGCCTCAGCAATCGCACTTCCATCGATACCGCGAATGACCCCAGCATCTGCCAATGCCTGGTTAATAGCCTCAGCGGTCAGGGGCTTCCCAGGGCCCGATTCACGGATCAGGCTCAACCTGGCCTCCATGGCATCGGGAGAAAGGCTCACCGTTATCTGTGCATCCCGGTACTCAAGGATAAAGGCCTGAAAGCGAGGCGGGACGTGCTTAATACAGAGGATCCCCGATTTTTCAGCAATAATATCTGGGGGACGCAGCGATAACCCATCATATAGATCGATATCGGGATCATTCCCAGGGATACCGGGAATTTCATTGCCATAAACATTTATCCCGGGGCTGCCTGCAGGAGGCTGGGTAATACTGGCCACATGGGTGCCCTTCTGGACCAGAGCCATATCGGTACATTCAGTAAGGGGAAATGCAGCTTCGGTGGAGAGTATGGACACAACCTTCGGGTCAGAAACCAAACGTTGCATCTGTCCATTTCGTTCTGCTTCAGGAAGCAGCGAAACAGTAAGACGTATCTCCTTATCTTTTCCCCGGCCAGGCTCTTTTCCCTGAACCAGGATGTAATCCTTCAGTTCCACATCCTGGCTCTGCATAAAGGATAGAATATCCGCCTTTACCTTTTCAGCATCAAAACCACGAACCCGGGAGGTGCGAATAGCATCGGAAATGGCCTTAAGGGTAAGGGGGCTTCCGCCGGCAAGGGCTTTGCGCAAATGCAACGTAGCCAGTAAGGCATCACTTGAAACGACTACCTGGGCAAACCCATCCATGGACCGCGACAATGGATGGGCCTGTAACGAGGAACCGTTAAAAATAGTATCCTGTATAAGCTTGGTAAGCTCCGATTCAGAGAGAAGATCCTCCGCCCTGGCTCCCTGGGAAACCGCAGCGGAAATAATATCGACCGCCTGGGGCATGGGTAAACGGGGGTCACCAGCTTCCAAATATAAAAGAAAGCTCACCCCATCACTTCCCTTTTCTACCCTCCAGTCATGGCCACTCAAGGGGAGCATATCCGCCCAGTTTTTTCCAATCCGCACTACACCGGTTCGTTCAGCCTTTATTTCATTTTTATCCCGAACGAGGCCGGCACCAAGATGAAACTGGGTATCCAGGGTTGCATCGGGAGGGACCGGTTTGCCATACACACTTTTTCCTGGCTTACCTGGCTTTGGGGGAGCGACCAGACCAACCCTCTCTCCTTTATGTGCATAGGCATGATCGAGGACTGTGGGGTCTACATACACCGGTTCCTGAATTTCATTTTTATCATAGGTGACAACAACCTCTTTTTTTGGAGGTAAAAAAGGAAGCGGACCAGGTTTAGAAACCACGGTCTCCCGTTTAATCTTTTCTACTTTAATTTGAAATAGCGTCGGAGGTCCTGCCTTGGCTGAGACTTCTGGAATAAGCGGAGCCAGCTCGGGAGGCACCGGCAGCTCTGACCATGTCACCTTTTCTGGCACAGGATTCTGAGGGGCTTCCCCCTTTATTACGATTTCTGATACAGGACCTTTCGCTTTTGCAAAACGCTGCAGTACCTCTTCTATAAACTTTGGGGACGGAAGGGGTGAAAAACGCTTTTCACCCAGTAATTTTAAAACCCCATCACCGGACCATTCCGGGCCTTCCTTGGCAGGAGTGAAGGACAGCTTTACTTCGAGCTCCATGGCATCGACAATAACCTGTAAGTCTCCCTTTATGACGGTTCCTGCCATCAACCCATCTCCCCAGGCATCTAACTGCGCTGTTTATCCTGGCTCTGCCCGGACAAGAACTTTACCAGCCTGCTTTTCAGAAACAAATTCTCTTTCCGGAGCTGGTTTATTTCAAGCTGCTGGGTTTTTACGGTTTCCACCAGGTCTGCCATGGAGAGGGCCCCGCTATGAAGGAGATCTTCCACATATTCCATCTTGGCCTCAAAATCGACCTCCGCCTCCATTTCCGCTTCCTGAAAACTCTCTTCAATACTACGGCCCTCCAGGGGCAGCCGGTCTTCCTCAGACTGGAGAATTTTATCGGCAATCCGGTATATTGCCTGAGAAAGGATCGATTGATTTTTATAGATAATAATGGGAAGTCGAGCTGCTAATGCCGTATCCTGCAGCGTATCCCGGTAAATGACCCCCAGATGCTCTATTTCCAGATCCAGATACTCCGCACAGGACCGGCGAATCTTCTGGGCTACCTCAGCGCTTTTGGGGTCCTCAATCATATTCATGATGAGCCGGGGGTGAAACAGCTTCATCCGTTCCTTGAATTTTGAATGGGACTCTGGATCAATTTCCCGAATAGCCTCCATGAGTTTCGGAATATAGAGCTGCTGCAGACTGGATCCATCCTTTCTGAGCTTTTCCAGATATTCGTAGGCACCGCTGCCCTTTTTAAAGGAGGAATACATGAGCCTGAATACGGTGTTTTTTAAAAAAAGATAGGCGTTTAACGTAGCTGTAACCGTTGGGGTTGTAACCACGATTCCCTGACCAGAAAGAAGAAAGAAATCCAGTATAGATTGATGAGTGCCCGCCCCCAGATCGAGGACCAGGATGTCACAATCGAGGCCTAAGAGCCTGCGGGCAAGGGCGCTTACCTGGGCAGGTTTAAGATTCGCACTGCCGGGAATTTCCGCGTCTCCCGGAATAAAACGCAGATTCGGAATATCCGTATCTACCACCACCCGCGAAAAATCAGACCGGAGATCGCTTAAAAAGGTGCCGATTCCAATTTTTGGAGCCCGATACCCGATGAGGAGATGTAGATTCGAGGCCCCCAGATCCAGATCAGCCAGGACTACCTTCTTCCCCGCCTGGGCAAAGGCTATAGCCAAATTGGCAGAAATGAGGGACTTACCTACACCGCCTTTTCCGCTGGCAATGGGAAGAATACGCATCAATTATCCTCCGCTGACCGTTTCAGCTTTATACCCATAGTAATTATGGTTACAATCTCCAGGGGTATCAAGATGGCAAAGGCAATCATAAGGGAATCTGCCGCCGAACCAGTATACATCACAATGGTTTTTACAAGGCTCTGAAATGAGGTAAAAACCCACAATAAAGCAGCCCACAGACTGATACTTTTTCCCCAGACATAGAGGGGAAGGTAACTATGATACTTCGATTCATCAATCCAAAGAAAAAGGGCCATAAACACATAGAGAATCTGGGGGGCTAATAAATAAGCCATCAGTGCGGGGCTGACAAAAGAAGCAGACCGCACCGATGCACTCAATACGAGGAGAGTAACCATACGCACAACTTCATATAGGAAGATACTTAAGCTGAGAGGCCTGTGTAGTTTCATGGTAAAACTCTACGGGTATAGTTCCTTACGGTCAAGGGGTTTTATAGAAGTAACATAACCTATTTTGACAGCCCCTTGGTTGACAAAGGCGGTTTCATCTCTAGAATAGAGTTATGAATGAACCTAACACTAGATTGCCCCAGAAGAAAGGGTTTCAATCATTTATTTGGATTGGCTCCACCGTTGTATTCAGTTTACTCTTACTTTTTGTAGCGGTCAGCGATATTCAGGCCCAGAATAGGGCTGCAACTGAACAGAATTATCCGGCGATCATCCAGAATGTCTATGATTTCATCCTCAGACATTATGTTGATGAGGTGGACCCTAAAGTCCTCTACGAGGGGGCGATGAAAGGGATGTTCGAAGCCCTTAAGGATCCCTATTCTACCTTTTTAACCGAAGCGGATATGTCGGACCTGAATGATACCACCCAGGGCTCCTTTGGCGGTGTGGGTCTCTATATTTCCAAACCTACCGGGCCTCGTCCCGATGGGACCCCTCCCTTTGTTGAGGTAGCCGCGCCCATAGAAGATACCCCCGGTTGGCGTGCCGGGATTCAGCCAGGAGACCTTATTATAGAAATAAATGGTGAAAATACGGAGAAACTCACCATGGACCAGGTGCTTTCAAAACTGCGAGGGACGCCGGGGACTGAAGTTACCATCCTTATCAGGCGGGGCGAAAAGATGGAATTTCCCGTTAAACTTACCCGGGCAATTATCGAAGTTCCCACGGTAAAACATGCCATGATCGGTTCAGATATCGGCTATGTTCGCATCATCACCTTTACGCCAATGACCACCGAACGGGTTCAGCAGGCTATCAATGACTTTAAAAAGAATAATTATAAAGCAGTTATTGTGGATCTCCGGAATAATTACGGCGGGCTCCTTTCTGCTGCTATCGGGGTTTCGGACCTGTTTCTGGATGGCGGTGTGGTTGTCTCTACAAAATCCCGACTTGCTAATGAAAATGCGGTATTTACTGCCCGGAAAAATCCCATGGTACCAGCTTCTATTCCAGTGGTGGTACTCATAAACCGCGGTTCCGCATCGGCTTCGGAGATTGTGGCTGGAGCCCTTAAAGACCGAGGCAGGGCCTATCTCATCGGCGAACGGTCCTTTGGGAAGGGTTCGGTGCAGCAGGTCTACCCCATCGATGGATCGGGCTTTAAATTAACCATGGCACGGTACTATACCCCCAGTGATGTTAATATCGATAAAAAGGGTATTCCGCCAGACAGGGAAGTTAAAATTCCAGAGTTGACCGAAAAGGAAGCGGAGGCCCTCAATAAATTGATTAACGACAATAAAATTCCAGCCTTCGTTAAGGCTGAACCATCAGCAAGTGCTGAACGGATCGAAGCCTTTGCCAAAGAGCTGTCCGCCGCGTACAAATTGGATCTAAGCCTGCTTAAACGACTTATCCGGGACGAACGGAACCGCACTTCGATTGCACCGGTCTATGATCTGGAATACGATATTCAATTGCAGGAAGCGGTGCGGGTTCTGCGGGCTGGTGCGGTCCCTGAATTGCTGAAATCGGCAAAAACCCTGAAACAGCTGCAGGACGAATCCGCGGCAAAAGAGGCTGCTGAAGCCCCCCAAAAGCCCTGATGCGGCGTCTGATCCTTAATGAGTATCCAGGGCCCTCTGGTTCCCTCAGTCTTGGCAGTAAGGAATACCGGTACCTGGTACGGGTGCTCCGTCTGCAGATAGGAGAACAATTCAGGGCCCTGCTTCCCAACGGAAAAGAGGCCCTGTTTACTATTACTGCCATTGGGAAATCAGGCCTCGAAGTGGCTCTGGTCAAGGACATAGGACCGCTTCCAGAAAGTGCTATCGCTGACGAGGAACGGAGGGCAACCCTTCCGCCATTACCTCCCATCATTTTGTGCCAGGCCCTCCCCAAGGGGCAAAAAATGGACCTTATCGTCCGCCAGGCCGCTGAAGCAGGGGTGTCGCACATCATTCCCTTCATTTCTCAACATTCTGTTCCCCAGCTGGATAAAAGTACTGCGCAGCAAAAACTGGAACGATGGAACCGGATCATAAAAGAAGCCCGTCAGCAGAGCGGTTCGGATGTGACTACCCGTATAGAACCAATCACCGATATGAAGGGTCTCCTTGAATTTTGGGAACAGCAGAAAAAAATCACCCCAAACAGTCAAGCCATTTTACTTCATCAGGACCCACTTGCACAGGGAACCTTGCATGGATATCTTGAGGGGAACATCCAATCGGTCCATATTGCAGTAGGGCCTGAGGGTGGCTTTTCCGATGAAGAAGCAGCCCAATGTATTGAACACGGATTTAAACCCCTATTGCTTGGTGTGAATGTTTTACGGACTGAAACGGCTGCTATTTTTGCAACCGCCGCAGTTCAAGTATTGCTACTGGAGAAAGCATCATGGATTCTGTCGAACAACTCAATTGTTTAAAAGTAAAAATCAGCAATGTTTCCATGGAACAATTGCCGGAACTGCTGTATCAGCTTTTAGAGACCGGAGAAAGTCACCATATTGTTCTGCTTTCCCTATGGGATTTGTTACGGGCACGACAGAATAATGAATATCGGACCTATGTACAAAGTGCAGCCCTGGTCATTCCTATTTCAAAAAGCATCGTTGGAGGCATCCGCTTTTTAACTGGAAAGACGGTCCATCGGCTCATGCCCTTTGAGTTTTTTATTAAAACCCTCACAGCCCTCGAAGAACGGGGAAAATCGGTATACCTCCTCGGCGCTCATCTGAAAAGCCTGAAAACCACGGAACGGAACCTTAAACACACCTTTCCACGGCTGAGAATTGTAGGCCGTTGTAGCGGGGACTTTAAAAAAACCGATGAACCCACCATTCTTACCGCCATTCGAAAAGCAGGTCCCTCTCTGCTGCTGGTAGCAAAGGGAGTCCCCGGCAATGAACGCTGGCTGGCCCGTAATAAAACAAATCTCGGTCCAGGGATTCATATCTGGTGCAGCGATCTTTTTGAAGTCTTTGCAGAACGAAAACGCCGGCCCGGGAAAAAAACCTTTGAACGGGGTCTTGAATGGATTGGCTATACGATAACTAATCCATTACGCATTTTTCGAATTTTCCCCTATCTTTATTACAAGATTCTGCTACTATATTACAAACTATTCCGTCGGGGGTAATCATGTATTCCGTGCTATGTATCGATGATGCGGAGGAGCAGCTACAAGCGATCACCCTGCAGCTCATCGATACATACCACGTCATACCCTGCCAAAAACCCTTTCATGCAATTACAAACATTACAAAACATAAACCCGATGCGGTCATCCTGGACCTGCAAATGCCTAAAATAAATGGCTTTCAGGTACTTGAAGAAATCAATAGACTCCCGAATCCACCGCCTGTCTTAATAATTTCGGGCTACACTGATCCCCTCTTTGTAGTGCGTTCATTACACCTGGGAGCTCAGGATTTTCTTTCTAAACCCTATACATCTACCATGCTGCGTCATAGATTAACCAAAATAATTCAGAGATCCCTGGCAAGTAAAACAACAAACAAACAAATACCTCAGGAACCCCTGCTTATAGGAGAATCGCCGGCTATTCAAACTTTAAAAGTGGAAATACAGACTTTTGCAAACTCAGACCTTCCCATACTTATCTATGGAGAGAGCGGAACTGGAAAAGATCTGGTTGCAAAGCTTATCCATGAACTATCAAACAGAAACAAAGGGCCCTTTATTGTTCGAAACATAGGAGCTATCCCATCAAGTCTTATCGAAAGCGAACTGTTTGGCTGCGACGAAGGAGCTTTTACGGATGCAAAAGCCCATAAGGGATGTTTCGAACTGGCAAATGGAGGAACCTTGTTTCTGGATGAGATAGCAGAAGCGAGCCACTCAGCCCAAGCTTCATTGTTACGGGTTATTGAAGATGGATGTATTCAACATCTGGGTGGGCATACAATCCACGAAGTATCATTCCGGCTTATAAGCGCCACTAATAAAAACCTGGACCAATTGATTTCTGAGAAGCAATTCCGTTCAGATTTAAAATACCGCCTCGAAGGCATAACCCTGCATATACCACCGCTCAGGGATCGTAAAACTGATATTCCGGCCCTGACCCAACATTTCCTGGCTCCCCATCAGGCAGACATTACTCAAGATGCCTTATCTAAACTGTATGACTTTGATTGGCCAGGCAATATACGCCAATTAAGGATGTGCCTGGAACGGGCCAGAATCCTTGCAGGATCCAGTCCAATACAGCCAGAACACATCAGGTATTAAAAGTAATAGACTTTTGCAAAAACCTTAATTAAAAAAGTCGCCGAATATCGATGGCTTTAACCACCGTAACAGGGGTTTTCCCATCATAATCAATGCCAAGCCCTTCATAGGACGCCAGCACAATGATTGTTTGTCCACTTTTTAACCTGGAAGGGGATTGGGCAGAAAAAAGAGAGCGGAACTGCGTTCCTTCGCAGATAACGTAGGTCCGGTATAATTCAACCTGCTCTTCTCCAACCCAGATACCATTTAACAGCTCCAGTTCCACCACAAAGGATGCATCAGTATCTTCATGAATGGTCACTGTTCCGATATCCCCATCGAGTATAAGGGCTTTATCAGTGGGGATGTCCCTGTCATTTTGGGTTTTTGCTGCCTGGGCAAGTTCCCGCATGGTGATCGTAAAATCTACGGAAACGGATTTCTTCCCACCCGGAGACTTGGAAGTCTGGGCTTGCAGGGATCCCATAACCAACATTGTACTAATTAAGGCGATGAGCAGACGTTTCATATTCTAAGTATGTATTGGCCCTTGCCCTTTGACAAGGGCTTTAACTCCTTTAGAGCTCAATTTTAATAGCTGTTCCCCAGAGTTGCCACCCCCGAATGAGAATACAGAAGGCTCTGGCCCCACTACGGGTGTGAGTATTATTCAGCAAGCTTGCTCATTTTCTTAAAAATACCCTCCAGATACAGCTGCTCTTCTCTGGTTATACCAGAGCGGGCAAAGAGATCTCTGAAAAACCGTTCCTGTACATCCCGGCCAGCCTGCTTATAAAACCCGATAGAGGCAAGCGAATCGGTTATGGATTGCACCAGCTTATGGAGTTCATCCTGGGAAAGGGGCTTCCAGGTCCCTGGGATATCCTTTAATTCATGGCTTGTAACATAGCGATGCAGGATATAGGTGTATATTTGAACCGCATGAGAGAGATTCAGTGAAGGGAATGCCTCATCTACAGGAATATGGGACGCAACATTGCATAAAGCAATTTCATCCGCATCAAGTCCGGTCCGTTCATTGCCAAACACTATAGCCGCTGGACCAGGCCGGGAAAAACAGAATTCGGCTACCTCTTCTGGGGTCATAGAAAGATTTTTTCGTTTTTTTCCCCGCCTGCGGGTGGTTCCTATCACAAGGGGACAGTCTGACACAGCCTGATCCAGGGTATTAAAAAACTCAGCCTGTTCCCAAATATCCCCCGCATGAACCGCCCTGGCCCGGATTTGTTCATCCACCAGAGGGGCTTCTGGAGAAACAATTCTAAGCCGGGATAAGCCCATATTTTTCATGGCCCTGCACACAGCCCCTACATTCCCAGATTCTGCAGGGCGGCAGAGTACAATGATAATATCCAAAAGTTGCATGGTAGGTTACTATATCAGGTATGGATAGAATTTTCAGCAATCGAATGGCACTGGTTATCGGTGGTTCTGGTGGAATTGGGAAGGCCGTCGCCAAAGCCTTGGCAAATGAAGGAGCCCAAATCTATATCCATGGAGGACATTCAAAGGACCGGCTCGAGCGAACCTTACGCGAAGTTCAGCAAATCCAGACTGCACAGGGTTTACCCCTGGAACAGCAGCACCATCAAACCCTATTACTCCCTATTACAGGAGTAGATTCGGTTAAAATAGTACTGGAAACGGTTCCAAAGGTTGATATTTTAGTCTATGCCTTTGGCCCTTTCCTGCGAAAAGACCTGTCGCAGATGACCGCAGAAGACTGGAATATGCTTACAACCATGAATTTAGCCCTTCCGGGGGCACTGGTTTCATCCTACCTGGGGCCCATGCTGAGACAAAATTGGGGACGTATCTTGTTATTCGGCGGCACTAATACAGATACAATCCGCGGCTTCACCAGCACTACCGCCTATTCAGCGGCAAAGACTGGACTTGGAGTACTGGCCAAGTCGGTAGCCCGGATTGGAGGCGCTGCAAATGTTACCTGTAATGTACTTTGCCCGGGGATGACCGACACTGAATACCTTGATGAAGCAGCTCGCCGCTATGCAAAAGGGAAAGCCCCCGGTGGCACCCTGTTACATTGCGAAGAAATAGCCGAAACTGCCCTTGCAATCCTGAAAAATCCACATCAAAATGGTACTATGGTTCCCATAGATAGGGGCCTTGTAATATAGGGAGAAACAACTTATCATTTTTATTGAAACCGGGGCCACCTGTTTGACAAATTACCTATAGACTTATAATATAGTGTATATTGGTCTCTAAGTTGCCGATACTATAGAGACGATAATTCTGTAGTGCAGCAGCGGTTTTACAAAAAAACCGCGTGGCCTCAGGACGGAAGGAGCGTCATGACTAATAACGATATCGTACCTGGGTTTGATGATGAAAAGGACGAAAGCCTCAAGATTAAACTACAGAAAGTAGATGCGGTCGACGGTTGTCTGGTACTGTATCTAACCGGATATATTGATACCTATAACTCAAACTACTTTCAGAAACGGGTTGCAAAAGCAATAGAGGCTGGCTATATACGGCTTATCTTCCAGTGCGGCGGGCTTAATTACGTCTCATCGACCGGTATCGGCTCTTTTACAGCCTTTCTCAAATCGGTAAAACCCCGGGGCGGCGATCTGGTATTACTTGAAATTCAGCCTAAGGTATACGAGGTATTCCAGCTTTTAGGTTTCTCCCAGTTCTTTAATATCAAGGATAATCTGGAGGAATCCATCGACTTTTTCCGATCCGGGTCTCCATCAGAAAAGACATCAGTATTTCCCAAGATCTTTTCCTGCCCAATTTGTTCTAAAAAGCTAAAGGCAGTAAAACCTGGCCGGTTCCGCTGTTCCGAGTGCAAGACTATTTTAGCAATTGACAATGCGGGACAGGTATTCCTAGGCTAGTCCTCTAAGGGGTTTCCCATGGCCGAATCAAGAATTGAACGGTACCTCATCGATCTAATGCTCACCTATAGAGACTTAGGTGACAATATGTGGATTATTGAAGACGAAGATCACAGCCTGAATGGGGTGGTGGTCATGTATGAGGATCCGCTGGTCGTCATCCGGGTTCTGGTTATGCATGCACCTGAGAAGAATCGGCTTGAGCTTTTTACTAAATTATTAGAATTGAATGCCAGTGATGTAATCCATGGGGCCTATGCATTAGAGAACAATGATATTATCTTGATTGACACCCTTGAATATGACACTATGGACTACGAAGATTTCAGAGCATCCTTGGAAGCAATAAGCCTTGCTCTAACCCAGCATTATCCTATTCTTTCTGAATATCTTCCCAAAACAAAGTAGGAGGACCTTCTCTATGGGAATCTTTTCCAGACTAAAAACCCTCATATCATCCAATGTGAATGATATGATTAATAAAGCAGAAAATCCCGAAAAAATGCTGAATCAGCTCATTATTGATATGAATGAGCAATTGATCGAATCTAAAAAAGCAGTGGCCATGGCTATTGCGGATGAGAAAAAACTTGAACGGGAAACCTTAAATCAGCAAGCCCAGGCGCAGGAATGGGAACGGAAGGCCATGCTTGCGGTCCGGGCTGGGCAGGACGACCTGGCTAAAGAAGCCCTCCTGCGGAAACAGGAATATGAAAACAACTATGTGGAATATAAAAAGCAATGGGAAGCCCAGAAAGCATCGGTAGAAAAACTCAAGGAATCCCTTAAGGAACTGCAGAATAAGATCGAAGAAGCTCAGCGGAAGAAAAATCTGCTGATCGCCCGGGCAAAGCGTGCGGAGGCCCAGCAGAAAATTCAAAAAACGATTTCAAGTGTTGCTGGTAACAAGAGTGCCTTTGAAGCCTTCGATCGGATGGCCCAGAAGGTAGATCAGCTGGAAGCTGAAGCGGATGCGGCCAAGGAACTGGAGGATTTTTCTAAGGACACGAACCTGGAAAAACGGTTTGCAGCCCTTGAAAAATCAGATGCATCGGCAGACTTACTTCTCATGGAATTAAAAGAAAAAATGAAGGCCCTGCCGGATAATTCATCAAACTGATTTTTCACCATCAGCCATGAAACAACAGGGAACCCTGTATATACTTGGAGCCACTACCGAAGAAATGAGGTGGCTCCAGACTGGGGATTTCCCTTTTTCTTTACTTTTTCCTGAAGAGATACCAATAAAAACAGAGCTTCCTGCACTTCTTTTCCTTTCCATACCAATTGCTGTTAATATAGCGGCTTCCTGCAAACCACAGATACCTTTTATATGTTTTGGAGAACTGTCTGAAATTGATGTGGCATTTCTGATCGGCGCTAAAGATTTTATACGCAGGCCCTTTGATAAAACAGAATTTACCGCCCGTATATCCCGGCACCTGGTTCTTGAACAGGAAACCCAGTTTCCTGAACATGCTATTTACTTACAAGGCAATACAATACATGGGCCTAGAGGTTCCGTACAATTGAACGATGATGAAGCGAATATCTTGAGGATCCTGTCCCTATCCGAGAATCATCGTATTCATCGAAGGATACTTCAAGAACATTTAAAGAAAGGAATCAAAACCAATTCTCGCAGTATCGATATGATAATATCAAGACTGAGACATAAATTACATGCAGTATCAGATCAGGATAAACCCTTACAGATTAAAACAATATATGGATATGGGTACCAGATATAGTAAACACCAGTGGAGTAAAAAATGTGGAAATCTTGTGGATAATTTGTGGTTTACACTGAAGTAGACAAATTCTATGTCTATTAATGTAGACAGGTGGTTTTCAGTTAAAAGTTAAATTGCATTTTTATCAATACTAATTATATATTAGACAAGTATATAACCTTATAAAAAACAAGAAGCAAACAAGAAGGAAAATGTCTAATATCTTTACCTGTTGCGAAACAATATAAAGTTTACTAAATGTTTAATTGTGGATAACCTGTGTATTGATTGGGAAAACATGGGTATAACGTGTCATTATTTTTGCCTTGCGCAGGCGAATATTGCATGATAGGCTATGGTATTGTGAAAGGTATTCCCCGTCTTGTACTTTTAGTGATAGTCATGTTTTTTCTCCTCCTTCTCTGGTGGTTTAGCATAGGATATTTATATGAAATGGTGCTCACCGGGGTGCATATTCCCAAAGGGACGATTAACCTGAAGCATTTCGTACAATCCAATTTCTGGATGATTCTGGTGATAACCCTGTATTGTACCGCGATTCTTGGTACCAATTATGGGGTCCGAAAACAAATTCTATCCCTTTTTAGAGTGCCCATACTACTAATTCTTATTTCAGGATTTTGCATCGCCTCTGCCTTTATTTTTGAAAGAAGCATCCCCTTGCTTACGACGGGAATACCGGTTACAAGCACTATAGAAATAAAACCTGGGACTATCCTTGTTTCGGGTGAACAAAAAGAGCTTGTCCTGAGCCCTGGGGAAGATTCAATTGCAGTAATATCGCTGATTCCCCCACACAACAGCATTATAGACAGTATTATTCAAGATGGGAAAGAGATTGGCATACAATTTGAATCCTTCTGGCATAAGGGGCTTATTCCTTTCATCATTTTTCTGGCCGCCCTGCTTTATTTATTAACTTCTCTGGGTCCGATTTTTACAATCAGCGGATGGCCTCTGGCAAATCTTCTGATTGGCCTTTTACTAGTCCGTTTTACCCTCTGGATACAACTGTTTATCTTTTCCGAGCCAGTAGTTACGGTTATATCTGCCATAATAGGCTCAGTTCTGCCTGACCCCATGCATACCTATACCGTTTTGGTACCACTCATCCTGCTGGGTACACTCATCCATTTTTTTGCATTTCTTCTATATGCAAGTAAGGACCGAAAGGACAGGAAGAAACTCCATGGATAATAAAAAAACCATTCCGATTATACCGATATTGATTATATACACCCTTGCAGCGATGGTACTCTCGATCGGTAAACAGGTTTTTCTTCCTTCAGAACCAGCGCCGCTTCCTATTTATAGAATTTCCTGGCCCTTATTTGGGGCCTTTATTGAAAGCATCAATCTTTTTCCAACCCTTCTTTTTTCTGCGATTGCAGCGGGCTTTGCCTTCTTTATTGTTAAAGACCAAAATACCAGCCGCTTCTCTCCGCAATTTCTTGCAGAAATGGTAAAGCCCCTCATCATCATTATTGCAGCAACCGCATTGTATGGGATATTCCTGCTATTGTTTCAGCCAATGCTCTTCGATGCAAGGTATCAGATGCAAGCCCAGGGGCAGCTCTTTAAGGATGCTCGTAAAAAGGCTGCGGACGAAATACAACGGGAGGATTGGCAGGAAGCAGCGATACACCTTGCAATCTGTGAACGAATTTGGAAACAAAGTGACGGGCCCGAGGGGACCCAATATTTACGGGATAAACTCGCAGTGGCTTTAGATAAAGAACGGTCAAAAATAATTGATATGGAGCACCCTCAGCCTGAAAAAGGGTACATTGAAACACCTGAGGGCACCATACCAATCCTTTCAGGGCAGCGCGGACCGGTGACTATCAGAGAAGCTCTAAACCTGGCAGAGCGCAACCTGAAACAGAATAATGCCTTCGATGCCCATTGGTATGCAAGTCTGGCTAAGAAATTGGCTAAACCAGGCAGCCCTGAAGAACAGGAAGCAACTAATCTTGCAGCAAAGGCATGGAATACAATTTCGGAGCTGAAGCCGTTACCGAAGGAACAGCAAGCCTATCGGATTTATAAGGAAAAATTAGATGGGTACAACGCTATATTAAGCGGAGATTATATTCGGGCCTATTACATCTTTAATGGCCTGACCAAAGAAGTCCCTTCTGATCCGGATGTAAAAAAATACCTGGAAACAGCCCTGGCCGGAACTAAAAAGATCGCCTTTTTCCAGCATGAAGTGAGTGCCGCAGTGGGGGAAAACCTTTCATATGGGATATTTGCTATCCCAATCCGAGATACACAGGGCGGTAACCTGGGACTCGGGATTCTTAAGATAGACTCACTTACGATGTTTTCTGATGTATCCTTTGGGACAAAGGTGCAATACCAAGTTATTAATGATGATGAACAGATAGTTGGTTCTGTTCAATCCGCCTATGCAAAATTAAGCCCCTTTTCAGAACAGGTAGATGGGAAAATAAAAAATAAAACCCTTGTGCTGCTTAAAGCAATTGATAAAAATAATAAGAATCGTTATTGGGAGCCCCAATGGTCAGGTCCTTCTGGAAACAAAACAACCTACCTTGTACTGGATATTTCTTATGAAGACTTCTTATTAGCCTGTCATACTCAAACAAACAGCCGGAACCTTTCAATTCTTGAACTATTCAAAGCCCAGGAACGACTGGCTTTCTTTGGATACATTCCCCAGACCTTTCAGCTTGAACTGTTGAACCGGATCATGGATCCCTTCCTTTGCCTGGTCCTTGGTTTGTTTATACTTACTATAAGCTGGCGCCTGCGGCCTCAGAAAAAGCCAGGTTTGATTGCTTTTCCCATGTTTATAATTCTTCCGCTCGTTGCATATCTATTATTGGAGGGGATCAGAATCAGCGGAACCATTATCAATACCGCATTGCTTTTGAATTTTAGTTTTCCTATGACCATAATCATCTGTGTCATAAATGAGCTTATACTGCTGTTTCTTGCGGTCCTCTTTCTAGCGGGACAACGGAGCTGATGAGATTACGGCAAGTCAGGGATCAACTATATTCCTGGATTCGACAACATTACATAATGCTCGGTCTCTTTCTGATAGGCCTCTGTGGAGGACTTTTTACGGCCGGTATAGGGCTGCTTTTGGGTATCCTCCTGGAACCTTTGGTTCAACAATTCCTTTATGAAAAAGCGGTTACCCGGTACCTTATTATGGCGGATCCCCACTTTACCGCAGAAATCCGCCCAGGAATTACTGCGTTTTGCGGTCTAGCGGTATACTGCGCCTTTTCAGAACAAAAAGGGGATCCCGAAATTATCCAAAAGGACATTGTACAACATGCATTAGACCTTTTTTATTTTTCCCCCTCTGACGGACCACAGGTTGAATTGCTTTGCCGACTTGCATTGGAACATCAGCAGCAGTTGAACGGGGATCTGCTTGCGGAAAGTCTTTTGGCTCGACTGAAAGACATTGCAGCCGCTACCAAAACAGCTCAGGTACTTAAAGAGCTGGTTATTAGATACGCACCAAAGGAGCTCTGGAGACTGGAATCGCTGCTACAGATACTAGCCCCTGGTATGGAGAGGGGTAACGAGAACGCCCCCTGGCAGATCCTCGGGGTCTCGCCGGAGGCTTCGGTTCAGGAAATTAAAAAGACCTTTAGACGGCTTGCCCTGCAGTTTCATCCAGACAGCCTGGCCTCATTAAACGAAGCACAGCGAAAAAAGGCTGAGGAAAGCTTTATCAGAATCCGGCAAGCCTATCGAGAGG
>ERZ795050.1270-NODE-1270-length-33796-cov-23.997303_pt1 | contig 33796 bp, 27 predicted proteins | sample MGYA00375134_ERZ795050 | MGnify/ENA primary metagenome ERZ795050 (study PRJEB30179, sample SAMN05720221) | activated sludge metagenome | isolation source: Anaerobic digester | place: Japan | collected 2015-05-26 ... | reverse complement strand
GTCAGTCTATTGAATTATCTAAAAAGTATGGGCTTTACCGTCAGAGATATTGTGGATGTAAATTTAGCTTGTCTTATTAAGTTATAGTTTTCTAATGTATCTCGTGGTATAATATTATTAATATTAAGATTAATATTGTCTAACTATGGATTTACAATTTTATTTTAAGCAAGCCATTGCTAACAAAGCCTCAGATGTCCATTTGGTCGGAGGTAGTGTTCCTTATCTACGGATTGATGGGCAATTAGTAAAATTAGACGGTGATATAATTGATTCCCAACAGCTCACTGAGGCTGCTTATGGGTTGTTAGACCAGCGATTGATTGAAATATTGCAGGGTAATAAAGATTTGGATATTTCTAAAACCATCGGTGGTGGTCATTTTCGTATTAATTTACATTACCAGCGAGGAGTCTTAGGACTAACGGCGCGATTCATTTCTGATGTTATTCCTAGCCCGGAATCTATTGGTTTAAATGAACAATTACAACGTTTGGCTTTCTTAAATGATGGTTTTGTTTTGGTGGTCGGGCCTTGCGGTTCTGGTAAGTCAACGACCCTAGCTAGTTTATTAGGGATTATTAATCGGGAACGACAAGGGAAGATTATTACCATTGAGGATCCAATTGAATATGTTTTTCAAAATGACCATTGTTTAGTTGAACAGCGAGAAATTGGTATTGATGCTAATGATTTTGCGGTAGCCCTGAAATATGTGTTGCGTCAAGATCCTAATGTAATTATGGTGGGTGAAATGCGAGATAATGAAACTATGGATGCTGCTTTAACCGCGGCCGAAACCGGCCATTTAGTTTTTTCTACTCTACATACCGGTACGGCAGCTGAGTCTTTGTCTAGGATTGTCAGCTCGTTCCCGGCCCACCAACAGAGCCAAATTGCTACCAAGTTATCTTTGTGCCTTCGGGCGGTTATTTCACAACGTTTATTGCCAGCCGTTTCTGGCGGACGAGTGGCAGCCCGCGAGATTATGTTTAATACACCGGCCATTGCTAATTTACTTCGTAGCCAAAAACCGGAACAAATATCATCTATTATTCAAACATCGTCTCGGGATGGTATGATTACTTTTAATCGAGCCATTGAAGAGTTGTTAATGACTGGTCAGATTACTCCAGAGGTAGCAAAGATGTATGCGCGTGGTGAATCGGGTGACTCTTACTGGCGTTGAATATAAAAAGGTGAGCAATATGAAGACAGCTACTAAAAGAATTCCTCTATTAATTGGTTTATTATTATGGGCTAGTTTAGAAATTATTAACCTGCGGGTTAACTATATTTATTGGTGGCCATTTTTGGCAGCTGTGGCAGTTTTTATAATTGCCTGGCTTATTCTGGTCAACCGTACCTGGTTAGATAAAATAATAATTTGGTTTATTCCTACTTTTAATTTTTTAGTGTGGTGCGGTTTTTTATCCATTATAAATAGTTCTTTGATGCGTCAATTATTTATTATTATAGCGTCAGTGAGCGGTTGGTGGTATTGGCGGCAGGCACTAAAAGAAGTCACGGCAAAAGAGATAGCACTAGGTCAGTGGTGGCGGACAGTTAATATTATTGACGCTTTATCTATATGGTTATTGGCGGCTATTCTTTATGGTTGGCAGTCCTTTTTGGGTTGGTCTATTTGGTGGCTGTGGTTAATATGGCTTTTGGGTTCAGGCCTTATTCTTTTTGCCGATTATTATGCTTCCAGACTTAGTTTTATTACTCATTGGCCCATTATAACAGCGGCCTGGTTAATTCTTGGTCAATTATTTATGGCAATTTATTTTCTGCCAAGTTCTAATTTTGTTCTAGCTTATTTATTACTATTGGCTTATTATGTTTTTGGTCAGTTAAGTCGTGACAGCATATTAAAAATAAACACTAAGAAGCGTTTACGTTACCAGATGATAGCTTTAGCATTAGGTCTTATTTTAGTTATAGGAACTGCTAAATGGTTTTAATTAAAATATATTTATGAAATTTAAAGCTATTCACAAAAAAAAGTTTTCCTCTGATTTTTGGTGGTGGCTTTTGGCCATTTTAGTTAATTTAGTTTTAAGTTTAATTTGGTTTAAGTATTTTTTTACTTTAGGAAAAGCTGATTTATTGGCCTCAGCCGCTTTATCCGGGCAAAATGTTGGGGGATTGCCGATGACCACTAGTAAGCTCACTGATTTGAAGCATATAGTAGCTATAGATTATAATGAAGCTGCTAGTTTGTGGCCGCTACTATCGGGAAGCTCGGTTAAAATTTTTAAACCTCAAGATGGAGTGTCAGTTACCATCGGCGGTAAGACAGAAAAATTATTTCATTTAGACAAGCCGTTAGCCACTGCCTGGGTGGTTACTAGTGATGGTTGGCTGGTGTCGTCTTATGATTTAGCTGATTGGTCAGACCTCATAGCGGTATCTAACGATCATAAAACACGTTCTCTGGATAAGAAATCTGTTGATCCTTTAACTGGCCTTATTTTTTATCATTTGAAGGGAGCCAATGATTTGACGCCTCTTAAATTGGGGGAAAATGGTTGGAACCGACCAGGTCAATTATTTTATAATTTAGACGGCCGGGGCGGATTTCAGGCCGCTTGGCTAGAGAACAATAATTATAATAAAAAAGAGGCGTTAATTATTAATAGTGATAGTTTAAGACAGCGCTGGCAATTTTCCGCTACCTGGCCGCATTCCGCTTTATTTACGGGTAAGGGTGAATTGTTTGGTATAGTGAACAAGGAAGATGAATTTGTGCCGGTTAATTATATTAAATCAGGTTTTACAAGTTTATTGAGCGATAATACTTTTAAGCGGGTTAGTTTGGGCGTAGATTATATAGATTTAAATCAGCTATCATTAAGTAATCACTATGGTTTATTGATTGATAGAGTGATAGAGGATAGTCCAGCAGATGAGGCCGGAGTAAAAGCTGGCGATATTTTATTAAGCATTGATGAGATTAATCTTGATGGTGAAGTTTCACTTAATGAAATTTTACAACATTATCGGCCACGTAGCCGGGTTAGTTTAGTTATCCAGCGGGCCGGGCAGAATCATCAATTAAATTGTCAATTTTAGTAGATTATATGTCAATAAACACAATTGCTAATTTACCCCAAGGGGAGGGGCATAAAGTTTTTTTGCGGTTAGATCTTAATGTGCCATTAGATGAGGGACAAATTAGGGAAGATTACAAAATCAGGATGTCTCGTCATTCTATTCAGCAATTACTAGATCGCGGTTTTAAGCTTATTTTGGCTACTCATTTAGGTGAGCCAATAATTAACGGTCAATTAATCCCAGGAGCATTAGAGAAATTATCGGTAAAATCAATTGCGGTTTATTTGAGCGCATTGCTATCTGCACCAATAGAGTTTATCCCAGGCCAAGACTTTACCACCATTAAACGGCAGCTAGAAAAATCATCTAGTCGTTTATTTATGTTAGAGAATTTACGTTTTTGGCCAGGAGAATTAACTAACGATTCACATTTGGCTCAGGAATTAGCTAGTTTGGCTGATTTTTATGTTAATGATGCTTTTGCGGTTAGTCATCGGCAGCAGGCTTCAGTTGCGGCGATTAAAGATTTTTTACCCAGTTTTGCTGGTTATTTATTAGAGCAAGAAGTTGTAAATTTATCGCGGGCTTTAAATCCCAGTGAGCCGCTTATTGTCATTATTGGCGGATCTAAGATTAGTACTAAGGTAAATTTTTTACGTAACCTTGGGGCAAAAGCTCATAAAATTCTTTTAGGCGGGGCGCTAGCTAATAATTTTTTTGCCGCTCAGGTCTATAACATCGGCCAATCTTTAGTAGATAAAGATAGTATTTCTCTGTCAGGTGAGCTTATAAATGAGCTGGGGGATAAATTAATATTGCCTCTGGATGTTATTGTTAAAAGCCAAGACCGTCCAGTGGTCCGCCAGGTTAATCAAGTAGAGGATGACGATACTATTTTAGATATAGGTCCAGCCACCATTCAAGAATTTAGCCGGGTAATTAAGTTAGCCAAGACGCTAGTTTGGAATGGGCCAATGGGTAAATTTGAGGAAGACCATTACCAACATGGCACTTTGTTTATAGGGAGAGAAATTGCTTGGCATTCGCGAGGTCGGGCTTTTGGCATAGTGGGTGGAGGTGAAACTGTGGCGGCCCTGGCAATGACAAAAATGGCTAATTATGTAGATTGGATTTCAACGGGCGGTGGAGCAATGCTGGCTTTTTTGGGCGGCGAGCCGATGCCCGGTTTAGACAAGATTGTTTATTAATTTTTTATTATTTTTTACTATGGCAAAAATTGTTCAAGTGGTAGCTCGTGAAATTTTAGATTCGCGTGGTAACCCAACTGTCGAGGCTAAGATTATTCTAGATAATGGTTTAATGGCTAAGGCTAGCGTGCCGTCAGGAGCTTCTACTGGCATTCATGAGGCTCATGAGCTAAGAGATGGCGACCCGCAACGTTATGGCGGCAAGGGCGTGCTTAAAGCCGTAGCCAATGTCTTAGAAGTTATAGGGCCAAAGATTATAGGGGAAGATATTACTGAACTTTCTAAAATTGATCATTTGATGCTGGAATTAGATGGTACAGTTAATAAAGAAAAATTGGGAGCTAATGCTATTTTAGCTATATCTATGGCCTGCGCTAGAGCCGGAGCACTGGCCACTGGTCAGGAACTTTATGCTTATTTAGCTAGTAGTTATGGTTTCCCCACGGATAATTATCGTTTGCCAGTTCCGAGTTTTAATATTTTTAATGGGGGCAAGCATGCTGATACTAATGTTGATTTCCAAGAATTTATGATTATGCCCTTAATAAATAGTTCTATTGCTGAAAAAATTAGATTAGGCTCAGAGGTTTTTCAGGCTTTGGGTAAGTTATTGAAGGACAATGGTTTAGATACTGACTTGGGAAATGAAGGTGGTTATGCCCCTAATGTGGCTAGTAGCGAGGCAGTGATGGATTTCATTGTTGAAGCTATTAAAATAGCTGGCTATGTACCCGGAGAGCAAGTAGGTTTGGGGTTAGATGTTGGTTCCTCTGAACTTTATGACAAGACCAGCGAGCGATATATTTTTAAACTTGATCAGTGGCAGTTAACTGCTTCTGAATTGATTAGTAAGTATAAAGAATGGGCCCTTAAATATCCGTTAGTTTCTATTGAAGATGGACTAGCAGAAGATGATTGGGATAATTGGCAGATATTAACCAATGAATTGGGTAGCCAACTTCTTCTAATTGGTGATGATTTGTTTGTTACCCAGGTAGAACGGCTACGTCAGGGGATAGAAAAAAAAGTTGCTAATGCTATTTTAATTAAATTAAATCAAGTAGGCACAGTCACTGAGACTATGGAATGTATTAAACTAGCTCAAGAAAATAGCTATAAAATAATGATTTCTCATCGTAGCGGTGAGACCACCGATGATTTTATTGCTGACTTAGCTGTTGCTGTGGGAGCAGAATATATAAAAAGTGGTTCGTTGGCTCGAGGTGAACGGCTAGCTAAATATAATCGTTTAATGGAGATTGAAGCTCAGCTGACCGGACAATTTTAGTTAACTATGAGCCAAGTGGTAACTGACAAGGGAATAGAAAAAATTAGTCCAGTAGTTTTAGTGTTATTAGATGGTTGGGGTATCGCCTCGCCTGGCGTGGGTAATATGTTTTCTCGATCTCGCTGGCCCCATCTTTATAATTATTTACAGCAATATCCGGCAGCGGCTTTAGCTAGTTTGCCCAGTTCTCATAATACTCGCTCAGTATCTTATTGGCAAATTGGCAGTGGCCAAGAAGTAGGGACGATTCCGGGATTAGGCGGAGTAGCTAGTCAGCCAGGTTTAACTGAAATTTTAGCTGAAACTGGCCTGAGGCAAGCTTATATAGGGGAAAGTGAAACTTTTCCCTTAATGGTTGAATACTTAGCTAACCACTGCCTACATAATTTAGTAAATTATCTTTTAGTCAGTACGCCAGTTAATAATGATTATAATAAAAATGTACTATCGTCCAGTCATGAAATAATTAGACAAGCGATCCATTATTGGTGGCATCATCAGCTAGATTTTATGGCAGTAAGTTTATCGGCGTGGACATTAGTTGGCCGCTATGGTGATGAGGCTAGCGTAATTAAGGCTATAGCAGCTATGGATAGGCTTCTGCCTAAATTAATTAATCCGCTTTTACAAATCGGGGTAACTATTATATTGACCTCGGCTTATGGGGCACTAGAAAATTATTTTGATTCACTGGCCAATAAAATAAATTATAGTTTAAGCAGTAATTCTGTTCCCTTGGTAATAGTTGGCCGACCGTGGCGTGGGCAAAGACTAGGAGAAACCGAAGTTATAACTACCGATCTTAGTACTTTGGCTGTTGCCGGCTCTCTGCGCTCTATCGCTCCAACCATTTTGACAATTTTGGGCATAGAAAGGCCCAACTATATGGTAGAACCTTTGTTGCCGGCGGCGGTTATTTAGTTAGTTTAAGATAGATTTATTTAAGTATGAAGTTAAATAAATTATGGTATGGCTCTATTGACAATATCGGCTGGGCGGCGGTTATAGTTGGCTTCTCTTCTTTTATTAGCCGTTTTTTAGGAGTTTTTCGAGACCATATTCTAGCTGGCCAATTTGGAGCTGGCGATGAATTGGATATTTATTATGCCGCTTTTCGAGTACCTGATCTAATTTTTAATTTGTTAGTGTTAGGGGCCTTGTCGGCAGGTTTTATTCCCATCTTTGTTAATTTATTAGATAAATCGGAAGGTCAGGCCGGGGATAATCAAGCGGCATGGCGGTTTACCAATATAGTTATTAATTTTTTATTAATAATTCTCATACTTTTGTCTATTATAGGTATTGTTTTAGCCCCACAGATAATAAAAGCTATTACTCCTGGTTTTTCCGCTGAGAAATTATCTAAAACAGTAGAACTTGGTCGGCTAATGTTTTTATCCCCGTTGCTACTTGGTCTTTCTGGAATAGTGGGGGGCGTTCTTCAGTCTTTTAAGCGTTTTTTTGCTTATTCTCTCTCTCCTATTTTTTATAACTTAGGTATTATTGTTGGTGCTTTATTTTTAGTGCCTCGTGTTGGTTTGATCGGTTTGGCTTGGGGAGTAGTCATTGGAGCCTTGCTTCATTTATTAGTGCAGGTTCCCACTTTAAGGCATTTAGGTTTTCGTTATCGATTTATTTTAGATTGGCGAGATAAATATTTACGGCAAATTGGCCGTATTATGGTACCCCGCACTTTAGGACTAGCCGTAAGTCAGCTTAATTTGTTGGCGATGGCAGTTTTAGCTTCTAAATTAGCCAGCGGTTCACTAGCTGTTTTTAATTTAGCTAATAATTTACAGTCATTTCCGGTGGGCATCTTTGGTTTATCTTTTGCCGTGGCAGCTTTTCCTACTATGTCGGCCCTAGTGAGTGAGCCGGAGAAGTTAAAGGTTAGCTTAGCCGCCACCATTAGACAGACATTATTTTTGGTTATTCCTTCCACGGTAATCATTTTGGGTTTACGAGCTCAAATTATTCGAGTTATTTTAGGTTCTGGCCGTTTTGATTGGCAGGATACCATTTTAACCATGAGGACATTAAGTTATTTTGGAATATCTATTTTTGCTCAATCACTCAATGCTATTTTAGTGCGGGTTTTTTATGCCTATAAAGATTCAGCTACTCCATTTTGGATTAGTTTGGTGTCTGTCATGGTTAATATTAGTTTAGCCTGGTTATTAAGCGAACAATTAGGAGTGGCTGGGCTGGCCCTAGCTTTTTCGGTAGGGAGTATAGTTAATTTTATTTTATTATGGATTTTTTTACGAGCCAAAGCACCGGTTTTAGATATTAGGGTTATTGGTAGCGGTGCTCTTAAAATGATTATAGCAGCGGCTATATCTGGCTTGGCGCTTATGGAAACTAAGAAAATTATTGCCCCCTTGGTTAATATGCGTACTTTTTGGGGTATCTTTGGCCAATTATGCGGTGCGGCGGCTGTAGCGGCTATAGTTTATGTGGCAATTTGTAGTTTATTGCGTTGCCCCGAAACAAAAGAACTGTGGATGATGATAAGCCGTAGGTGGTCTGGTAAAAAGAAAAAGATAATAATTGATGCGGAAGAAGCTAGGGGGGTATAAAATATTTGACTTTTAAGATAAATAGTTATTAAATATAATATCTGTTCTTTTAAAATAAAAAACACAAGGAGGTGATCCATGTCACCATATGTATCTTTGATTATCTGGCGTTGGGTTGAGTCTGGAGATATTGAGGTGCTTTTGGCCTTACGGTCAGCGTTTCAATATGACGACCCAAGTCGCGTCCAGCCGCAAGATTTTTGTGGAGGCTGGCAAATTTTCCCCAGTGGTAAGCTGGGAGGTGATGAAGGTTCGCCACTAACTACCGTTTGGTCAAAATTGCGAGATGACGGCGGAGTGATGGCGATGATCGGGCTAAAGGCTCTAGTTGGGAGTAATCCTACTAGATTAAGACAACTTGATCAGAATTGCTTTGCCGTAGAGATCAAGGAGTCAGATGATTTTGATGGTGAGAGCAATTTTTTGAATTTAGTGAATTTATCACCAAATTATATACTCGTCGCCTGGAAGTCCTTAGCCGAGATTCTTCATTTTAATGATCTTGCTTTATATAGGCACGGCGTGCCAAAAGGAGTAGAAGCAATATTTAGAGATCAGCTTGATTTAATAAAAAAATTAGCTGATCAGGTAAGGAGGACGGGATGAGTATAGTAGTATTGGCTATGGCTTTTGGGACTGGAAAGGCCATCAACCAGCCCATAAAGAAACAAGTAGAAGAGATGGTGGCCTTAAAGGGCTATGATGTTTTTACTCAGCCCGATTTGGCCGAAATTTTAGAACTGAAGGCTGGACATTTATTTGTCGCTAATCAGTACGGTAACTATATATCCACCTTAGCATTCATGCAGCAATTCGTTTTAATGGCTAAGGTGTATGGCTGGAAAAGCGTCAGGCTGGTAGCAGCCAGACAGCATATCTGGCGCTGTGCGCGCGATCTGCGCCATCTGGCACCGGAGATGCATGTTCAGCTTTATCCACTCACAGTTGAGTATTGTCCCGACACTCAGCCGTGGGTGAGATCATCGTTTTTATGGTGGGCCAGGGAGATAGTAATAAGGTCAATTTTATAAAAAAATTGGTCAGTGATGGGGATTATCAGAAGATAATCCCTTTTTATTTACCTTAAATAAGTTCACTTTCATTTTGGACTCTGAAGAAAAATAAAATAAAGTAGGATGCATTGACTTGACAGATAGGAAAATAAGCATAACAATGTAGATACTTACTAAATTTAGTAAGAAAAATTAATTAAAGGAGGTGTCTAAATGAAAAAAATTCAGCCTAGACGCCGGGGACCTTAGGGTCGCAATTTAAAAATTTTTATTAAACGGGCTAATTATAAGGCCCGTGTCCAATTAAATAACCTTCTCATAACAAACAGGAGGCTGCTTATGAAGCAGAAAAATAAAATTATTTAATTGGAGCCCCTACTAGACTATGCTTTTCACGCCTTATAAAGGCGTTAGGTATGCCGTAAGCTTTGAAATAGCACCCTTGAGGTGGCTAACCTTAATTATTTTTTATCTTGCATAGGCCTGGTAGGGGCCTTTTTATATCATTGACTTGTTTTAAGCCATTTAGCATAATATAGGGTATGAAGAATATCCGTAATTTTTGTATTATTGCCCATATTGACCATGGCAAGTCCACCCTAGCTGATCGCTTATTGGAGCTTACCGGGACTATTGAGCCGCGCAAGATGACTAATCAAATATTGGATCGCCTGGACTTAGAGCGAGAGCGGGGGATTACTATTAAGCTTACGCCAGTGAGGTTAAAGTATCGAGGTTATGAGCTTAATTTAATTGACACTCCTGGTCATGTAGATTTTAGCTATGAAGTATCCCGTAGTTTAGCCGCAGTAGAGGGAGCTATTTTATTAGTTGATGCTACTCAGGGCATTCAAGCTCAGACTTTGGCTAATTTATATTTAGCTATTGAGCAGAACTTAGTTATTATTCCAGTAATTAATAAAATAGATTTACCGGCAGCTGAGGTAGAAAAGACTAAAGGAGAAATTATCAAATTGCTAGGCTATTCATCTGAAGAAATTATTTGTATTTCTGCTAAAACAGGAAAAGGAGTGACAGAGATATTAGATCGAATTATTAAAGTTGTGCCAGCGCCGGCCGGGGAAGAAAGCAAACCTTTACGGGCTTTAATTTTTGACTCTAATTACGATAAATATCGTGGCGTAGTGGCCTATATTCGAGTGTTTGATGGTGTAATTCATCAAGGTGAGAAGATTAAATTATTAGCAACGGGAGCGGTTAGCGAAGCCCTCGAGGTTGGTTTTTTTGACCCTAATTATCATAAAAGTCGAGAGTTACAGGCGGGAGAAATCGGTTATGTGGTAACTAATTTTCATGAAGTAAGCGAATGCCGTGTAGGTGATACTCTTACCTTAGAAAAAGAAGCCCAGAAGATTATACCCCTTAAAGGATATACTGAGGTTAAACCGATGGTCTTTGCTGGTGTTTTTCCTAAAGAGGGTGATGCTTTTGAGAATTTGCGGGAGGCGATGGGTCGTCTTAAATTAAATGACGCCGCTTTAGTTTATGAACCTGAACAGTCACAGGCATTAGGGTATGGCTTTCGCTGTGGTTTTTTGGGTTTGCTACATTTAGAGATTTTTCAGGAGAGATTAAGGCGGGAGTTTAATCTTGATCTTATAGTAACTGTTCCCAGCGTAGCTTATAAAATATATCGCCGAAATGGTGATGAGCCAGAGGTTATTCGCAGTCCTCAGCAATTGCCGAGTGGCGCAGAAATTGATCACATAGAAGAACCATGGATTAGATTGGATATCATAACTCCTAAAAATTATCTGGGAGCGGTAATGAAATTAGCCCAAGAAAAAAGGGGGGTTTATCGCAATACTGAATATCTTGACGAAACCCGAGTAATTTTACATTATGAGATGCCGCTTAGTATGATTTTGACGGATTTTTATGATAAGCTCAAAAGTCTTACTTCGGGGTATGGATCAATTAATTATGAAATGTTAGATTATCGTCGAGCTGAAGTAGTGCGGTTAGATATTATGGTAGCCGATCATATAGTTGAACCATTGGCCACTATTGTTTATCGTGATGAGGCCTTTAAAAGAGGTAAAGAAATTGTTACTACCTTAAAAGAGTCTTTGCCACGGGAGATGTTCGTGATAAAATTACAAGCAGTGATTGGCGGTCAAATAATTGCCGCCGAAAGAATCTCGGCCTTGCGTAAAGATGTAACAGCTAAATTATATGGCGGTGATGTTACTCGGAAGCGGAAATTATTAGAAAAACAGCGACAGGGCAAAAAGAAGATGATGGCCCTGGGGCGAGGGCAAGTTGATATTCCTAGTGAAGTCTTTGTGAAATTATTAAAACATTAATTTATATGAGCAAGAAAAAAAAGAAGAAAATTACTAAACGGCGCATCATTAATGCTGTCTGGATTATTATTAGTACTATAGTGGTTGTTTCTATGGTGGTCTGGACAGTGGCTATTGGTTTCTAATCTATTCTTATGGCGTCCCCCCGCCAGTGGCAAGTAGCACCTAGTTTAAAGAAGAGTAATTCTGAGCTAGCAGAATTAAATTTGCCTTTTATTATTGAGCAAATTTTACATAATCGTGGATTAGATAAAGTAGCAGAAATTCGTCAATTCTTGGGTCTGGAATCATTCTCGGCTGATCTAAAAGATTTTAGCCAATTATCTTTAGCGGTGGAAGTGATTGTTAAACATATTAAAGCTGGTAATTTAATTGTAGTTTATGGCGATTATGATGCGGATGGTGTTACTGCAAGCACCATTTTATTAGAGACCCTAGCTATCCTTAAAGCCAAAACGAGGATCTGGTTGCCTGATCGGGTAACTGAGGGTTATGGGCTTAATACTATGGCCATTGATGAATTAGCCGATCTTGGCGCTAAGCTTATAATTACTGTAGATACTGGTATTCGCAATAAACAGGAGGTTGCTTATGCTCAGAAGAAAGGGTTAGAGGTTATTGTTACTGACCATCATCGAGAGTCTCCTGAGCCAACGGAATGGCCAGATTGTCTGATTATTAATTCAACCATGGCTAGAGAGAAATATCCGTGTAAGTTTTTAGCCGGCGTAGGGGTGGCCTATAAATTAGTGCAGGCCATATTAGAGCGGTCTACTCTCTCAGATAATCAGAAAAAAACACTAGAACGTCGTTGTCTAGATCTAGTTGCTCTAGGCACCATTGCTGATTGCGTGCCACTGCTAATGGAAAATCGTCAATTAGTTAAAGAGGGTATTGAAATTATGAATACTAGTACCAGCCCGCGGATAGGTCTGAAAGAATTAGCGCGAGTGGCGCAAATTAGTGGAGAGATTAATGAATGGAATATTAGTTGGCAATTAGCACCACGGATTAATGTGGCTGGCCGGCTGGATCATGCTAATTCAGCCTATCGTTTATTAACCACCAAGGACCGAGACGAAGCTGCCCAGATAGCCGATGATTTGAATCAAAAAAACAATGAGCGTCAGCAAAAAACCCAAGAGATTATAGATTTTTGTTTAAGTGAATTGTTAGAATTACAAGCCGATGATAGTTTATTGGTATTTATTAGTCCGCGTCAGGATCCTTGGCCGGAGGGTATTATTGGTTTAGTGGCTGGGCGATTAGCCGAGAAAACAGGGAAACCGGTTTTAGTAATTACTAAAAGTGAACAGGGATATAAAGGCTCAGGTCGCAGTAATGTGGAAAATTTTAGCCTTATTGCATTATTAGAAGAAGTAGCCAGTAATCTAGATCGTTATGGAGGTCATGCTGGCGCTTGTGGTTTTAATTTAAAGGTTCAACAGCTGCCTAATTTTTTAATTGATATTAAAAAATTAGCTGTTAAAAAATTAGCCAAGCTAGATTTACAGCCTAAACTACTTATTGATGCTGAGTTACCTGTTGACGCTATAGATATGAGTATTGCCGAGTGGATAGAAAAATTAGCGCCATTTGGTCAAGGCAATCCTGAACCGAAATTTGTAGCTTATCATGAGGTAATTGACGATATTAATACCGCCGGCATCAGCCAACAGCACCTTAAATTGCGTTTTGGTAATTATTGGGCGTTGGCTTTTAGACAAGCTGAAAATTATAGTGATTTGCGTCCTGGCCAAATCGTTAATATAGTGTATAATTTAGAGATTAATCGGTATAATAGTCATGCGGAACCACAGTTAAAGATTATCGATTTGCACCGGACAGATAATTAGAGAGTAAATTATATGACTAAAAAATTTGTTCATCAAAGTTTAGTTAGTTATACTGACGGAGGGGCGCGAGGCAATCCCGGTCCAGCTGGTATTGGCGTGGTTTTAAAGACAAAAAAGGGTGAAACAGTGGGAGAATGGTCTAAATTTTTAGGAATAACCACTAATAATCAGGCGGAATATAAAGCCCTGATATTGGCATTAGAAGAGGCTAGTGCTTTGGGTGTAGAAGAGCTAGAGTGCCGGTTAGACAGTGAACTGGTGGTCAAACAACTGCGAGGCGAATATAGGGTTAAACACCCTGATCTTAAGCCATTATTTACACAAGTATTGAGCTTGCTTTCCCATTTTAAAAATGTTAGTTTTAATTATGTTCCCCGAGATTTAAACAAGGAGGCTGATCATTTAGCTAATCAGGCCATGAATCAGTGGACAAATAAAGCACAGAAGGACACATAGCTCAGTTGGTTAGAGCGTACGGTTCACATCCGTAAGGTCACAGGTTCAAATCCTGTTGTGTCCACCATATTAAACTAGCCGTCTCACGGGTAAAGTTTTGGGGATTCAGGAATGCCTTCGTCTAACATCAATGATGCCCCTTTCCAATAAATCGTCGCAAGGTTATGTCTTGATGCATGATTTGATTTCTGTCTTGTTTGTTTTAAGTATTTTTGTTGTATAATCTTGTAAAAATTGGTAAACTAAACTCAGCTAAGTGATCAGTAGTAATTTCATTAATAATTTTTATATTAGGTCCGTATAATTCGCATAGAAACAAGTTATACGCCATATTATATTTAATTATAATCATTAAAGTAAAAAACTATGTTAAAAAAATTTGAGGGTGCCACTCTGTCACAAGAGAGTAGGGAAATTGTGCCAGATAGTAAAGTCGGCCTTAGCTTAAGTCTTTGCGTAAGCGATATTTTGTGCGGCAAAATTAAGGAGGAAGAAGTAAAGGAAATAATCGCCGGCACAAACGCCTCGCCAGAACAATGGGACGGATTAATGAAGAACTATAAAGAATCTTATTGGCGTGAAAATCCAGAAGAAGGGGAAGCTATTGCTCGGCGCTTGTTAGATGCTGGGAAAATCAGACAACCTCGTCAAGAAGGCAAAGCTGCGCATAATATTGCCAGCGGACATTGGATAGAGGCTGAAGAGGTTGCTGATTGGGAAAAGCAACAAGCTGAAGAAGATAAATAGATTGCCCCAAATTGGTACCCTGGAATAAGAATTGTTTTTGAGACAGTGCATAACGGTGTGTTTCTGACTATATCGGCGGAAATTTTTTTTGGAAATGGACCCGGTATTTTATAGGAAGATCCTGATTTTTTATTGTACGAAATAATCAAAAAATTTCTTTTATTTGTTAATTTTTATGGAATCAGAAAAATATCACTTTACAGAAAATAAAATAGAAGAGGAAATCAGTGAAGCGGAAATTTTGAAAAGACTTAAATTATATCACCAAACATCAAAAGAAAAATGGGCAGCAATTAAAAAAACCGGAGCAATTTTAAGCGAAAAAGAATTATTAAAGCGGGGATTAATTTCTGAGGATCAGTTGGAAGATTTTGAAACTACCGGCACTGGTTCGTTAGATAGAGAAGTTGGGAGAGACGAATATGTGTTTGCTAGTCATAGGCCAGCAAATTATGGCGAAGTAACATTAGAAATTGATTTAGATGCTTTAAATATTGAAGGTGCTAAAGTAGCCACGGCAGGCGATTGGTTGCACTTTGTTGATGATGAAGAAAGTAAAAAATATTTTCGTGATTCCGAAATTCCTGCAACTGAATTCGTTAAGTATTTAAGTCGTTTTCTAAAAACTCTTCCTGATCCAGAATGGTTTTGGGGCAAACCAGATCCCAGAATTCAAGAATTGATAGGACAAGGTATGGTAGAAAAAATAAAAGGTAACCCAGAAAAAATTAGACAATTTTGGAAACTACATCCTGAAATAATGTTCCCCAAGGAATTGCCGCTAAAATTCATAAAAAATGTAAAATTTAACTAGAAAATTTTTTGATTGTTTTTAGCACACACATTTGGGGGTTTTTGTTAAGAATAATTATGCACAGCCTCGACGGGCGTTAGCCCGGCGAGAGCTATATGTTCTAGATTATTGTAAGCCATATTCCAAGTTCTAACCGCTTTTCTTAATTCTAGTGCTGTCTTGAACTGATATCTATCATAAAACATCTCTTGGTCAGTACGGTGACTTCTTTCAACCTTACGGTTCTGGGCTGGTTTACCTGGATCTATTAAGTAATGAATAATGTTTCTTTTGGCCCAGAAAAGGTTAAACGGATGAAGCCGAGGATTAATAGGATCAGCTAACTTGTGGTAGCCAGTATAGCGGTTGGTAAAGCAAGTGTCTCAATTTCACCTAACTTATATCTAACTATCCATTTGAAGTGTTTTTCTAAAGCATTGACTGGCAATTTTGTACACCTACCTGTAGATATTGGTATAATTTTTGGAAAATTGCCATATGTGTGTGCACATTACCGACTGAGTTCAAGAATTAATAGCAATTTTTTGCTTAGTTATTAACTCATAGAATCTTTCCGAGGGTGTGCAGTAGCCTAGGACTTTCCGGGGGCGGCTGTTTAGCCGCCGTTCTACTTCAGCGATGTCGGCTTGGCTGACTTCGCTGAAGTTAGTACCTTTCGGGAAGTACTGTCTAATCAGGCCGTTAGTATTCTCGTTGGTGCCCCGCTGCCAAGGGCTATGTGGATCGGCAAAATATACTTTAATGCCAGTTTCTTCAGTAAATAGTCTGTGCTGAGCCATTTCCATGCCTCGGTCATAGGTAAGGGATTTGGCAAATTTTTTAGGGATGCGCTTGAAGGCCCTGGCGAACGCCAGGCGCACGGAAAGCGCGTCCTTCTTTTTTAGTGGCACGAGCAAGATGGTTCTAGTGGTGCGTTCCGCCAGGGTGCCTAAGGCGCTCTGGCGATCCTTGCCAACAATGAGGTCGCCTTCCCAATGCCCAGGGACGATCCGTTCGGCGGCTTCGCTTGGCCGCTCGGATATGCTGACAGCGTCTTCGATGCCGGGACGCCGAGCATGGATTGAAGCCCTGGAAAGGCGGCGTTTGCGCTTAAGGCGTAAATTAGCCATAAGCTCTTTCTTAAGCTCACCTCTCGGTAGGCAGTAAAGATATTGGTAGATGGTTTCGTGGGAAACGCGCATAGTAGTATCTCTAGCATATTCCATTTTGAGGCGGTTAGCAATCTCTTCTGGCGACCATTGCTCTCTTAGTTTGGTCTCGACATAATCACGCAGGGCCTGATTGTTATCCATTTTCCTTAACCGACCCCTTCGGGATCGGTTAAGGGTTGCCATCTCTTGGCCTTTAGCAGCTGAATAGCACCAGTTCTTAACTTTCACTTGTTTCCTAACTTCCCTGGTTAGCGCACTGGGACTGCGCCCCAGACGCCTAGCAATTTCATTTAATCTTTCGTAGGCATAAATGCCCTTGCTAATCTCTTCTCGCTCCCACTGTTTAAGTTCTGATTTTTTGTTGCTCATATAGAATTATTATATTCCAAGCAAGCTCGTTGCAATAATTTCTTGAATCCAGCCCGCATATTCTTGACAAAATTATAATAATGTGCTATAATAAATCAATAATTAAAATGATTGTACTTTAAAAAATAAAAGGAGGGCAACATGAAAAAAGTTGTTCTTGCCGGTCCGCCTAGATCTGGGAAAAGTTGCATGCGGGAGGATTTGAAGCAGGCTATTCGGGCAATTCCCGGGGCTCCGTACCCTTATGTTATTACGGCTTGTCCTGATGGTGAGGGGGCCTGGTTTCAGGAGACTGTAAATCAGAACCCAGAACTCGCGGCGGCGTGCAAGGCGGCCTATAAGGCTAAATTCACGCCGGAATTTGTAGAGCGGATTAAGACTTCAGTTGAGAAGTGTCCACTTGAATTGACGCTGGTGGATATCGGAGGCATAATCTCAGCCGAGAATACAGCAATCTGCTCTAGCGCCACTCATATGATTATCCTTTCTGGTGATCCCAATAAAATGTTGGAGTGGCGTGAATTTGCGAACAAGATTGGTCTCACCATAATTGCCGAAATTTATTCGGACTATTATGGAACAGAGGATAAAGTTGAAGGCATCGGCCAAGATGGAGTTCTCCGGGGATCGGTTCACCACCTTGAAAGAGGTGAGTCCGTCGCTGAGAGGCCGATGATTAAGGCTCTCGCCAAATTTTTGGTGGAGGGGAAGGTATAATATAATTTGTCAGGCCACCTCTGATAAAAACACAATAAATATGCCATTTGAAGGTGGGAAATGGCGAAAAAGGAGTTCAAAATGGCATATTACAATATTGAGATTGATGCCGATGTTATGAGGGTGGGTTTTGGAGTGCCTGCTCAGAACGATGAAATCGTTCGTGACGCAGTTGCCCGATTGGCCGAAATGACCAAAACCGGTGAATTAGCCGGGGGTAAATTAATTAAGATTAACGGCCCGGCTTCTTTGCCGGTGGCCGTAGCTATTGCCCATGCGGTGGCTCATCTCTATGAGACGGTTGCCGTATTTGATCCTAAACTGGGTAAATATGTCGTTGCTGTTTCTCACGGCAACGAATATCAACCAGGGGATCTTATTAACTAATTTTTCAAAGACCCGAGCATGTCTCTAAACCGCTCTTTTTTTGTGGCAAGGTGTTAAATAAGAGGTGGTCAATACTGCTTTATCTTTTTTAGCTTTTTATTTTTTATATGGTTGACTAATGGATTTATGGGGGTATAATACCTTTAGACCAGTCAGTCAGCGGGCAGTTGCTGTTTAGTAATAAACAGAGGAAAGTCCGGACTCCCCGGATATCTCGTATCCGGTCGTGATAACGGGTAATACCCGCCGCATTAGTTGTAAGACTAATGTAGGGAAAGTGCCACAGAGACTATACTAGCGACTAGGTCGTCAAAGGTGAAAAGTCAGCTGGTGTTGCGCTTGCCGTAGCTACAGCTGTCACTGGCCAGCAATGGCCAGGTGTGGTAAACCCTATCTGGAGCAAGAACAAACTAACAGTTTATCTGTTAGACCAAGTGGTTCGCAGGAGCTCTTGAGTAATTAAGGGCCAAGATAAATAACTGCCGTTCCATTGTTGTGGAATACAGAATCCGGCTTATAGCTGATGGCTGGTCTAAAATTATTTTTATGAAACGTAGTGAATTATTTTTTTCTTTTATTTTGTTACCGATTGATTTTATAATGATAGTTTTGGCCGGCATCTCGGCCTATTATTTGCGGATTAGCGATGTTGCTACCGGTGTTCGGCCCATTATTTATAATTTACCATATAAAGATTTTTTATATTCTTTATTATTAGTGGCCTTGATTTGGCTGGTAATTTTTGCTTTAGCAAATTTATATCAAGTACGTCCCATTAAGTGGTTTGATGAATTAAGACGTGTATTTTTTGCTTGTCTGGCCGGTTTTGGTTTTATTGTTATTTATATTTTCTTTTTTCGGGAATGGTTTTCTTCCCGATTTATTATTTTAGTGGGTTGCGTTTTGGCGTGGGTGTATGTTAGCGCGGCTCGTCTGTTAGTACGATGGTTGCAAAGATATTTATATCGATACGGTATTGGGGTGCATCGAGTAGTGATCGTGGGGAGTGGCGCTTCGGCAGATAAGCTTATAAAAGAATGGTTTAGTCATCGTCATCATGGTTATCAGGTGGTAAAGCACTATGATAATTTTAATCTTGAAACAGCTCAAGAATTGGAAGAGTATTTAAAAATTAAGCCAGTAGATGAAATTATTCAAGCTGACCCTAATTTAAGTAAGGCCGAAGTCATTAGGTTATATGATTTTGCCGAAGAGCATCACTTAGTTTATAAATATATTGCTGATTTATTAGATACCAAGATTTTAAAGACTGAAGTTGATGAAATTGCCGGTATTCCGGTGGTAGAAGTTAAAAAAACCCCCCTAGACGGCTGGGGAAGAATTGCTAAACGGCTTTTTGATATTATTTTTTCTACCCTTTTTATTATTTTATTTAGTCCGCTTTATTTACTAACCACAATAGCCATTAAATTGGATTCATCCGGCCCAGTTTTTTTTAGTCACCGGGATGATGGTTCGCCATTATATCGTATTGGGCAGGGTGGTCGTAAATTTCGTTATTTCAAATTTCGTTCCATGGTACCCGGTACTGATAGCTTGCGTTATACAGTTTTAGCCGACCGTAATATCCGTAGTGATGGACCTATGGTTAAAATTAAAGACGACCCACGAGTAACACGGGTGGGTAAATTTATCCGCCGTTTTAGCATTGATGAACTGCCAGAATTTTTTCTAGTTTTTATTGGTTCGATGAGCTTAGTAGGACCGCGGCCTCATCTACCGGAAGAAGTAGCTAAATATGAGCAGCGCCATAAGAAGGTATTAACAATAAAACCTGGTATTACGGGGCTCGCCCAGGTATCTGGCAGATCAGATCTAAGTTTTGAAGAGGAAGTTAAATTAGATGTTTATTATATTGAGAATTGGTCGCTAGCTAAAGATATTAGTATTTTATTAAAAACTCCGATGGCTGTTTTTCGTCATCGGCAAGTGGAGTAATTATGAGGGTGGCATTAGTGCATGACCATTTAGCTCAAGATGGTGGCGCCGAGAAAGTGCTGAGGGTATTGGCAGAGATGTATCCATCGGCTGATATTTATACTTTGCTTTATGAGAAGCGGCAGGCAGATCAATATTTTTCTGGTCGGGTAATTAAAACCTCCTTCATCCAGCGCGTCCCTGGCGGCGTTAAGCATTACCAATGGTTTTTACCATGGATGCCGTTGGCAGTAGAATTTTTTGACCTTACAGATTATGATCTCGTGATTTCTGATGCCAGTGCCTTCGCTAAGGGAGTAATTACTGGTATTGACGTACCACATATCTGCTATTGTCATACTCCAACCAGATATCTGTGGGATTATACCCATCGATATATCGCTGAGCTTAAATATAATAAGTTTCTTAAAAAGATTGTTTCTCTTTGCCTTAATTATTTACGAGTGTGGGATTATCAGGCAGCTAGCCGAGTAGATTATTTTGTGGCCAATTCTCAATTAGTACAAAAGCGTATTAAGAAATATTATAAGCGCCAGAGCGAAGTAATTTATCCACCAGTAGAGGTAGATAATTTTAAGGTAGGCGAGGGTGAGGGTGAGTATTTTTTAATTGGTGGCCGAGTAGTAACCTATAAACGTTTTGATTTAGTAGTAGAAGTTTTTCGAGAGCTAGGTTGGCCACTTAAGATTTTTGGCGAGGGCATAGATTTGTCTAGATTAAAGAAGATGGCAAAGGGGGCTTATAATATTGAATTTTTAGGTCGAGTTAGTGATAGTGAGAAGGCTGAGCTTTATCAACATTGCCGAGCCTTTTTAAATCCTCAAGAAGAAGATTTTGGCATTACTGTGGTAGAAGCAATGGCCTGTGGCCGGCCAGTTATTGCTTATGGCCGGGGTGGAGCCCTGGAGACGGTAGTTGATGGAAAGACCGGGGTTTTTTTCCAGGATCAAACTAAAGAGTCTTTAACAGAAGCTTTGCACCGTTTTGAACAGTTATCTTTTGATACTTCAGTAATTCGCTATCAGGCTGAGCAGTTTTCTCGACAACATTTTGAAGCTCAATTTCGAGATTTTGTGGAGCGAGCTTTAAATGATTTTAGGGCTAAGTAATATATGAAAGTGGCGGTAGATGCTCGACCACTTTTAGCTAAAGAGGTCAGCGGCATACCTGAATATGTGGGTTCATTGATTAATGCCTTAACTAAGGCCCATCCTGAGGTAGAATGGCTGCTGTTTTATAGTAGTTGGCAACAAAAACCGCAACAATGGCAGTGGCTGGGCGAGAGGCCTAATGTTTGCTGGTATCCACTCCAATGTCCTAATAAGTTAATCAATGCCGCCGCTTGGCTCATAGATCAACCCAAGCTAGACAAATATTGTCCTGCTGATATTTGGTTATTGCCGCATTTTAATTTTACGCCGCTTAGCGGTACAACGCCGGCAGTATTAACTATTCATGATTTATCATTTCTCCGTCAGCCCGAATTTTTTTCTTGGCGTCGTCGTTTTTGGCATGCTAGTCTCCACTTGAATCGACTGGCCAATAAAGTTAATAAAATAGTAGCTATTTCTGAGAGCACAAGACGAGATATAATAAATTTATTAGGAGTACCAGAAAATAAAGTTACTGTTATTTATTCGGCTGTAGGGCGGCAATTTCAGCCCTTAGCCAGTGATAACCAGCAAGTAGTGGATTGTCGTCATAAATATAATTTACCCTCACGATTTATTTTGTCTCTTGCTACTTGTGAGCCTCGTAAAAATTTGGTTAGCCTTATTGAAGCCTATAATATTTTTCGTCAGAGAAGGCCAAAGCTTGACTGTCCATTAATTATTGTTGGCGGCCATGGCTGGCGTCAAGGATTGGCTAGAAAAGCGTGGCAGGAGTCGCCTTATCGGGAGGCCATAAGGTGGCTTGGTTATTTGCCAGCCGATGATTTACCGGCTTTATATAATTTAGCTAGTGTTGTAGTTTACCCTTCTTTTTACGAAGGTTTTGGTTTACCAGTTCTGGAGGCCATGGCCTGTGGTCGGCCAGTTATTACTTCAGCAGTTACTGCTTTGCCCGAGGTGGGAGACGGAGCTGCTATTTTAATTGATCCTATTGATGTTAACGCTCTAGCTCGAAGCATAGAGCAGATTTTATTAAATGAAGAGTTGGCTAAGGAATTATCTCATAATGGTTTAGAATGGGCGCAGCAATTTAGTTGGGAGAAAACCGCTCAAGAATATTGGCAAATTTTAACAGCTTGAGTCTGTTTTTATTCAAGAAAAGTGTAGATGACAAGCGGGGTGGTTTTTGTTATACTGGAGCTATCCTGATTATAATTATTAACCCCCATGCCTCAACCGACTTTTGTCCATCTCCATGTTCATAGCCATTATTCTTTACTTGATGGAGTAGGTAAGATTGATGAGCTTATAGATATAGCTAAGGAGCATAATGCCCCAGCTATTGCTTTAACTGACCATGGAGTTATGTATGGGGCAATTGAGTTTTACCAAAAATGTCGTAAGGCCGGTATTAAGCCAATTATTGGAGTAGAATTTTATGTGGCCCCTACTTCGCGTTATGATAAACGTAGCCAAATAGAGCGAAGTTACCACTTAATTTTATTAGCTAAAAATGATATAGGTTATCACAATTTATTAAAGCTAGTAAGTATTGGCCACCTGGAGGGTTTTTATTATAAACCTCGCATTGATTGGGAATGTTTAGAAGAATATAGTGAGGGCCTAATCGCTTTAAGCGCTTGTCTTTCCGGAGAAATCCCTCGGTTAATTTTAGCTGGTAAATATAGCCAAGCCAAAGAGCGAGCCCTAGCTCATAATACATTATTTGGCGAAGGTAATTATTATTTAGAACTCCAAGCCCATCCTAATTTGCCCGATCAAGTGTCAGCCAATCAAGAACTTATTCGGTTGTCTAGAGAGACAGGCATTCCAATAGTTGCCACTAACGATGTTCATTATTTACGGGCTCAAGATCGTGAAGTGCAGGATGTTCTTTTATGTTTGCAGACTAAACACAAAAAGCAAGATAGTGGCCGTATGAATATGCTAAGCGATGATTATTCGTTCCGCTCCCCAGAAGATATGGCTCAAGCTTTTATAGATACTCCTGAGGCCATAAGTAATACTGTGAAAATTGCTGAAGCATGTAATTTAGAGTTAAAAATGGACGAGGTATTGCTGCCGCATTTTGATGTGCCCCAAGGGTTTACAGCGCAAAGTTATTTACGGCAGTTATGTTTAGAGGGGTTAGTAAAGCGTTATGGGAAAACTTATGATGAAATTGACGCTGTTTATCGGGAAAGGTTGGAGTATGAATTAGGGATTATTGATAAAATGGGTTTTCCTGATTATTTTTTAATTGTGGCTGATTTTATTAATTGGGCCAAGAATCAGAATATTGTTGTTGGTCCAGGCCGCGGTAGCGCGGCTGGCTCTCTGGTTTGTTATTTAATTGGTATTACCGAACTTTGCCCTATAGCCTATGACCTACTCTTTGAACGTTTTTTAAATCCTGAGCGTGTATCCATGCCCGATATTGATACTGATTTTGCAGACACCAGGCGAGATGAGGTTATTAATTATGTGGCTGAAAAATATGGTCGTGATCATGTATCGCAAATTATTACTTTCGGTACTATGGCAGCGCGGGCGGCTATTCGTGATGTCGGACGGGTTTTAGGAGTAAGTTATGATTTTTGTGATAAATTAGCCAAAATGGTGCCGATGTTTATGAAACTGCCTGAAGCTTTAGAACAGGTAAGTGAACTGCGGCAGATTTACAAAGAAAGCCCTCAAGCCAAGCAGATTTTAGATTATGCTCAAAGACTTGAAGGCAGCGCGCGCCATGTTTCCACCCATGCTTGCGGAGTTTTAATTACCAAAGAATTGCTTACTGAATATACGCCCATCCAATATGCCTCTTCTACTGACAAGACCATTGTTTGTCAATATTCTTTACACCCCATAGAAGATTTAGGCCTGCTTAAAATGGATTTTTTGGGGTTGAAAAATTTAACCATTATTGAATCAACTCTAAAAATTATTAAAGCTACCAAGGGAGTGGCAATCAATATTAATAAAATTCCTTTAGACGACGAGCGGACCTTTGAATTATTTCAGAAAGGAGAAACTACCGGAGTATTTCAATTTGAATCATCAGGCATGAAAAGGTATTTACGGGATTTGAAGCCGACTAACCTAGAGGATATTATAGCTATGGTGGCGCTTTATCGGCCTGGCCCAATGGAGTGGATTCCTGATTATATAGCTGGTAAGCATGGCCAAAAGAAATTATCATATTTGCATCCTAAATTAGAGCCAGTATTGTCAAAGACTTATGGGGTGGCAATTTATCAAGAACAAGTGATGGAAATTGCCCGAAGTTTAGCTGGTTTTACTATGGGTCAAGCCGATGTTTTGCGTAAAGCTGTAGGAAAGAAAATTTCTAAATTATTAGCTGAACAGAAAGAGAAATTTATTGCTGGTTGCATAGCTAACGGTATTAGTCAGACTCTAGCTCAGAAGATTTTTTCTTTTATTGAACCGTTTGCTGGTTATGGTTTTAATCGGTCTCACGCTGCTTGTTACGCGATGGTAGCTTATGAGACAGCCTATTTGAAAGCTAATTATCCAACAGCTTTTATGGCGGCTTTGTTGGCGGCTGATCAACAGAATAGCGACCGCGTGGCTATTGAAATTGAAGAATGCAGTCGCATGGGTATTGAGGTTCGCCCTCCTGACATTAATCAGTCCTTTGATTCTTTTACAGTTGTTGATGAAAAATTAGTGGACCATCCCACTATTCGTTTTGGTCTTTTAGCGATTAAAAATGTGGGAGGACATATAGCTAAAGTTATTAAAGATGAGCGTAAACGTGGTGGACCCTATCGGGATATGAGTGATTTTTTACGCCGCATTAATGATAAAGATTTAAATCGTAAATCTTTAGAAAGCCTAATAAAAGCTGGCGCTTTTGATAGTTGGTTAGACCGGGGTCAGCTTTTAGAAAATATTGATATTTTATTAAAATATAATAAGGAGGTGAACCAGAATAGTCTAAACGGACAACACAGTTTATTTGCAGGAGTTGATGGCTTAGAAGATTTGCCTTTATCTTTAAAACCGGCACCACCAGCTGATCGCCAGGTTAAATTAAGCTGGGAGCGGGAATTGTTGGGCATGTATATTACTGAGCATCCTTTTATAGATTATCGTCGGGAACTTAAGTCAATTATAGTGCCCCTTAAAGATTTGGCAGCTAAAACGCATGGGGAGGTAGTAAATATTGGTGGCATGATAATTAGTAGCAAGAAGGTTATTACTCGAGAAAATCAATCTATGCTGTTTGTCAAGATAGAAGATGATACTGGCAGTCTGGAGGTTATTGTCTTTCCTAAATTATTAGAAACTACCCGTGATGTGTGGCAAGAAGGCCGGCCGATACTTTGCCGAGGTAAGATTTCTGACAAAGATAATGAACGGAAAGTTGTAGTTGATAAGGCTATCGTTTTGAATTTAGATAACCTAAGCGCCGATTTAAACTCTTTTCGCCAATCAGTCGGCAGGTTAAAAAGTATGAAGCCGGGGTTTTTAGCAGTAAAATCAATACCCCATAAGGTAAGATCGTCAGATGCAACTCTTAAATCACCAGAAGCAGTTAATTTAATCTTGCAACGGCCCATAAGTCAAGGGCAGCTTATAAAATTAAAAGAAGTTTTATTACATCATCCTGGACCGCACCAGGTTTATCTGGAGGTCCTTATTAATGGAGCGAAACAGAAAATAGCTACGGGGGTTCAGGTAGAGTGTGGGCCGGAGTTATCGGCTGAACTTCAAGCTGAATTTGCCGAAGTTGTCAAATTTTAGTTATAATAGGAATAATATTTTAAATTTATTTTTATGTCTCCGCAAAAAACATCAATATCTCTTAAATCTAAGGGAGGTGGGGCAAGAAGATCGGCGGGTCGCCCTCCTAAGGCTAGACCATTGGGCCGGCCATCTAAATCTTCTCCAAAAAGGAGTATGCCCAATAAGGCTAAATCTAAAACCCGTAAGCCAGGATCGCCCAAACCTAAAGTTGTGGTAGTTACTAATCAGCCGCTAGTTAGTGAAGAAGAGTTTGCGGTTTGGCAAGCGGCTCGCGAGGTAGAACCTAAAAGTGAAGAGATTCAGACTGTATCCCCAGAGAGCGAGGATGTTGATATATCGTCAAAACCATTAGAATTGCCAGATTTATCTGATAATCACCAATTGCCAAGTCGTTTATATCGTAATTTAGCTATCTTTTTCATAATTCTTATTGGTTTTGTAATAATGGTCATGTTTTATTATTCATTCATTAAAGTTAAAATTATTTTGTATCCAGCAGTCAGTCAACAGAAACAAAATACCACCATTTATTTAACTGATATTACTCCGGTGCCTAGTGGTTATTTGCCTGCCAAATTTATTGAACAATCTACAGAATATCGGGAGACATTTAGGGCTACTGGTAAGAAGCAGCTGCCAGGAGAGGGCAAATTAACTGGCCAGGTTAGATTAGTGAATAAAACAGGCAAGGATCAACCATTGGTAGCTACTACTAGATTATTAACCAGCGGCGGAGTGCTTTATCGGTTAAAAAATTTTGTGACAGTACCAGCCGGTGGAGAGATAAAAGCAGAAGTTTATGCTGACCAAGTAAAGCCAGAGAACGCTGTTGGAGCCAATACTAAATTTACAATTCCCGGTTTATGGTCTGGGCTACAAGATAAAATTTACGCCATAGCTGAAGAGCCCATTGTTTTTCAAAGCAATATTGAATCTATTATTTTGGATTCTGACCTGGAACAGGCTATAGTTCAAGCTAAAGAAGGAGCAGCTGAACAGGTCAAGGCCCTTATATCACAAGAGGCTCAAGATGAGACCATTGCCTATTGGCTTGATGATAATGTGTGGGAAGTGAAGAGTGATGGGCAGGCTGGTGATGCTAAGAGTGAATTTACTGTTACAGTTAAAGCCACCGCAGGAGCTGCTATTTTTGATTTTCAAACCATGGTGGATCTAATTAAGGAGCAAGCAGATAGTCAATTTACTATTGATGAGTCCACGGTGGTTTATCAACTAAGTAAATGGCAGCCACAAGAGCATTATGCCGAACTAAATGTTAATTATGCCGTCAGCATAGTAGCTACCCAGGCCGAAGAATTAATTGATAAACGAGCCCTAATTGGCCTTACACGTGAAGAGTTGGAAGACTATTTATCTAAACAGCCAGGGCTGTTAACTTATAAAATTATTTGGCAACCTCATTTATTAAAAAAGGTGCCGGGGACTGATAAAATTATTTTACAGCTCGCTCAATAGAGAATTAGATATCCAAATTGACCACCTTACTGGCGTGGGTTTGAATAAAATTTTTGCGAGGCATTACCTCGTTGCCCATTAGCATCTCAAAAATTTCATTAGCTATAGCGGCATCTTCTACTGTGACTTGTTTTAAGATTCTGCTTTCAGGTTTCATTGTGGTTTGCCATAATTGTTCTGGGTTCATCTCTCCTAATCCTTTATAACGTTGAATATGGAGGCGGACTGAAGTTTTATTGGGGCTTGGTACCGTATTATCTGTTTCAATTTCTGATTCAGCTGTTTCATCATCTAAAATATCATCATTGGTGCTACCCAGCTCGTGGATAATTTTATTTTTTTCTTCATCGGAGTAGGCGTATGAAGCAGAATTACCTTTTTTAATTTGGTAAAGTGGTGGTTGAGCAATATAAAGATAGCCTCCAGTTACTAAAGGATTAAAGTGTCTAAAAAATAGAGTAAGTAGCAGGGTTCTAATATGAGCACCATCTACATCGGCATCGGTCATAATAATAATACGGTGATAGCGTAATTTAGTAATATCAAACTGGTCATCAATATTAGTGCCAAGAGCGATGACTATGTTTTTTATTTCATTATTTTCTAGCATTTTATTTAGTCTAGCGCGTTCAACATTAAGTATTTTTCCGCGGAGAGGTAAAATAGCCTGAAAACGTCGATCCCGCCCTTGTTTAGCGCTGCCGCCAGCGCTATCTCCTTCGACAATAAATAATTCACATTCTTCTGCTTTACGGCTAGAACAGTCGGCTAGTTTGCCTGGCAGAGTAGCACCTTCAAGGGCGCTTTTTCGCAAAATAGCGCTGCGGGCTGTTCTAGCGGCTACTCGGGCTTGGGCTGATAATAGGCATTTATTAATAATTTGTTCAGCATCTTTGGGGTGCTCTTCTAAGAAACCCCCAAAAGCCTCGCTACAAACTTGTTCTACATAACCTCTTACTTCGGCATTGCCTAGTTTGCTTTTTGTCTGTCCTTCAAATTGAGGATTAGCTAATTTGACGCTGATAATAGCAACCAGGCCTTCCCGGACATCGTCACCAGTTAGGTTTTCTTCTTTTTCTTTCAATAGCCCCTTAGATCGGGCATAATTATTTAGCACCCTGGTAATAGCGCTACGAAAGCCAATTAGGTGAGTACCACCCTCAGTATTAATGATATTATTGGCAAAGGCCAAGACTATTTCATTATAGGCATCATTGTATTGCAAGGCTAATTCTACTTTAACATTATTAATTTCTTTTTCTGTATAAAATATAGTCTCATTTTTTAGCTGATTATTACGATTGAGGTTTTTAATATATGATTTAATACCGCCCTCAAAATAGAAATTATAATCTTTGTGGCGATGGTCTGGTCGGCGATCATGTAATTTTACGGTTACTCCTTTTGTTAGATAGGCTTGTTGGCGACAGTGGTCTAGAATCGTTCCCCATTTAAATTCAGTCGAGTCAAATATTGTGTCATCTGGCCTGAAGGTAATAGTTGTGCCATGCTTGTTGGGGTCAGTTGAGCCAATTTTTTTTGTCTGATTTATGGGTTTACCGTATTGATATTCTTGCTCCCAAATTTCCCCATTACGGTAGACCGTAGCTTTAAGATAAGAGCTAAGGGCATTTACTACTGAAACACCAACACCATGCAAACCACCTGAAATTTTATAACTATTATTATTAAATTTACCGCCAGCATGGAGTTTGGTCATTACGGTTTCTAAGGCCGATACCCCGGTTGTTTTGTGGATATCCACCGGTATGCCACGACCATTATCGCTAATTTCTACTAGATTATCTGGCAGTAGCGATATTTCCACTGTATCAGCATAATCAGCCATAACTTCATCAAAACTATTGTCAGCTACTTCCCAGATTAAGTGGTGCAGACCAACACTAGATGTTGAACCAATATACATGCCCGGCCTTTTACGAACCGGCTCTAATCCTTCTAATACGGTTATAGCTTCGGCATTATATTCAGTGGCAGCTTTTTGGAAATTTTTATTCATAAACTCATTTTACATAAAAAATATAGCCCAATGGCTAGTTTATTTATGATTATTGTAGCAAGAAAATTGTGAGATGGCAAGTATTTTATTACTTATTTATCTTGTGTTTAGACTGATTACTTGGTAAAATAGAAACAGCCATTTTTTATTTTAATCGGAGAGAATATTGTGAAAAAAAATCTTTTTAGTAACAAATTATCGGCAGAATTTCAAGAAACTAAAGAAAAATCTGTTCATTCGTCGTCGGATAAATGGTTGTGGTTGGCGTCCGGAGCAGCTTGTTTGGTTTTTGTTATTATCGTTGCACAATTGCTAGACGTTGGTAGCAAGAAGCCAGTTACACCAGCTAATAAGGTTGCCAATCCAGCTAAATCAACGACTAGTGAGGTGACTATTGCTTTGCCGTTAGTTTCTGATGTTCCCGCTGATAGTGTGGTCAGGGAAGACCCTAATTTTCAGGCTGACCAACTGGTGTTTAGCCAGATTTATCAAAAACCGACCACTACTTGGTCACTTGACATTTTAACTAATAAGGCCCAGGCGGTTAATTTGCCAATTAATATAAAAAAAGATGTGGTTAATTACTATGACATCAGACGATACTATAATCTGGAGCCCATTATTAATCAGTTAAATGAGCAGGGTTCGGTCTTAGTAGATAATCCTTTTGATAGTCCGAAGCAAGATTTTTTTGATTTTTATCGTTCAGCCCAGGCCAACCATTGGCCACTCCTGTTAACTAGCGATGTTATTTTTTACTATTATCAAAATAATATAAAAGAAGTATACAAGGCAGTGGAAGCTGGTTTTTATGACGATCTATGGCAAATTAGCAATGGTTTATTTAAAATGGCTAACCAGCGATATCAGGCGGCCATAAGCCAAGCCATAAAAGGCAACGATCCTATTTTAGAAGCTTATCGACTTAATGCCCAATATTGGGCAGTGGCTTTGAAATTATTAGCTCCTCAGGCTAGGCAAATTGATAAAGGTGGCAATATTAATAATTCTATTATTTTTCAGGTAGGCGATGACCAAATTTATAGACTGCCATCAATAGACGAAGATTTATGTCGGGAAGTGGATCAAGAGGTAGCTCTAATTAAGGAGGCTAGCGGAGTAAAACTCTCGCCGCTATTTGGTTATGAAATAGATTATAGTTCGTTTATGCCTGACACTGATTATCAGGGAGGGGGCCGTTTAGCTAATTTTTCTTTAGCTAGCCAGTGGTTAGGTCATACTTGGCCCCTTTATTATCGAGAAGCTGATTGCCCGAAGTGTTTATTAGATATTGATGATTGGCGAGTTAATTTTTTAGCCGCCAATATATTAGCCAGGGATCTTAACAGTGATCAGGAATTTAAGAATAACTGGGCTAAAATTTATAAGGTTATTAGTTATTTTTCGGGGTTACGCGATGAATTAACTTATGTTCATTATGTTAAGGCTCAAAAAGATATTTTAGGTGATCAGAGTTTAGAAGCAATAGCCCATCTTGATGAGACTAGCCGTAATCAAATTCTAGAACGGTTAAGAGCGGCTATTTTGAATAATGAATTTCCAAAAGCTAATGGTGGTTGGAACCGCCAAAACCAAGATGATCAGCCTAAAATTGGGTTAAGAGTTTTGCAAGACCATTATTGGCCCGGACAGTCTATTAACTGGTCGGCGGTAGGGCCAAAACTAGATGTCTTTCTTAATGAACAGACTACTACTGATTGGCAAGTTAATCAATTTTGGTCTAGCATAGATATGCTCAGGGAATGGTTTAATACAATTTTGGTGGCTAATAAAGAATGGGTAAGACCAAGTTGGTGGAAATCTCAGCATTTGGCTTTAGGTAAATTTTACCTTGTAAACTGGCAATTGCCATCTGATCAACGGCGGGTAGCGTTGCCAGACAGTAGTTTAGTCCAAGATAATAGTACCAATGAAAGTCTTGTATCGATAGATACTGCCAGCTTGCCGGCTGTTGACCAGCAGATCGCTTTGGCCAAAATGTTGCGGCTAGCTCTGGCCAAATTACAGGCTAGTAATTTATTATCTGAGCAGAAATTAGTAGATACTATTAATACTCTAGAAATGATTAAAAATTTAGCTATAAAGCAATCAGCAGGCCAGTCTTGGACTAAAGAAGAATCTCAAGCTATGAATATTTTCTTTCAATCGGCTATTGTTAAAGCTGGTAGAAAAACTTTGACCAAGTCTCCTAAGGATAATTCTTCTTTACAAAAAATACAGGCCAGAATAGAAGTCCGGATGATCGGCGGTCAGCCATATCTTTTGATTGGCCCAGTAATTATACCTTAAATATAACTTAAAGATATGTCAGTTAATAAAAGTAAAACTTCAACCGAAGTATTGCCAGATAGGTTAACCGATGACGATGTTTCGTTAAAGAAACTATCTTTCGGTTTATGGTACGTCCGTCATCGTCGCTTGTTTCTTAACATTATTATTGTTATTTTAATTATTTTTTCAGCCAGTGGTTGGATTTATAGTTTTTATGTTTTGGGCCGTTATTTTATTTTTGACCGTAAAAAAGACCAGCAGCTCATAGCCGAAATGGCCCAGACTACTGTTAATCTTTTGGCTGGTCATATTAATCAGCCACTAATTATTAGTGATGTTCAAGTTCTTGGTTCTGGACCTAATAATTTAGTAGCTGAGATTTATAATCCTAATTTAAGGACGGCAGTATTTTTTAAATATTCTTTTGTAGTCAATGAACAAATTCTAGTGCAAAGAGACGGCTTCGTGCTCCCGGGGCAAACTAAATATTTAGTAGCGCTTAACCAAAATATTCCTCCGGGTGCTTCAGTTTATTTAAAGATTGAGCAAGCAAACTGGCAGAGGTTAGATCCACGACAAATTCCTGATTGGCCTGCCTTTTTAGCTGAACATGATCAATTTGTTATTGCCGATAAACAAATTAATTTGGCCAATAATAGCAGCCAGTTAATTAGTCAAATTAAATTTCGCCTAGAAAATCATTCAGCCTATGGTTATTGGTCAGTGCCGATTTTAATTATGGCTTATCAAGGAGATGACCTGATAGACGTTAATGAGCTAGTGCTTTCTAAAGTACGAGCCGGAGAAGCAAGAGATATTATTTTTGCCTGGCCTGGTCTTAAGAATGTTAATTATGTAGAAATTGTGCCTATGATTAATTTCTTAGATCAAAATAATTATTTGCCAGTTGATTAGTCTATGGATTTACGGTTGAATCAATATTGGCGGCACAATGATTGGCTAACAACTTTAGCTATTCTACTGTTGTTAGCCATTGGTTTAACGCAAATTTATGGAGTAGCTCTGGGGCGAGGTGGCATTAATTTATTAGCCTTCCGGAAGCAGATAATTTTTGCGGCTATTGGGCTGGTTGGTTACGTGGCGTTATCTTTAGTGGATTATCATCGTTGGCGTAGTTATGCTCCTTATTTATATATCTTAGCACTTCTTTTATTAATCGGAGTCTTGTTGTTTGGTAATTCAGTACACGGTACTAAGGGCTGGTTTAATATTTTAGGCTTAGGCATTCAGCCAGTTGAATTTGTGAAAATTATTTTAATTATTTCTTTAGCTGCTTATTTTTCTGGTCGGACAGTACGGCTGCAACAGTTTAAGAGTTTTTTAGTGGGCGGATTAGCTGTGGCCATTTTAGTTTTGCTGGTTTTGCTCCAGCCAGATTTTGGTTCGGCCTTGTTGCTTATAGCTATTTGGTTATTTTTACTTTTAGCTGCTGGTTTTAATCGTAAGTATTTTTATTCTTTAATTATTATTGGGTTTGTATGTGCTGTGGTTGGCTGGCTATTTCTTTTTACTGACATTCAAAAAAATCGCTTCCGTTCTTTTATAAATCCTAATTATAATGTTTCTGGCCAAAGTTATAATATTAATCAAGCGATGATTGCTGTCGGCTCGGGTAGACTATTAGGGCGGGGACTAGGTTTCGGTTCGCAGACCCAATTAAAATTTTTACCGGAAGCTCAAACAGATTTTATTTTTGCCGTTATTGCCGAAGAGCGAGGTTTTTTAGGGGCGGGGCTGGTATTATTATTATTTGCTGTTATAATTTATCGTGTTTTGGTGGCTTTGCCTAAGGTTAAAGATGACTTTGGTTGCTTTGTCATCGTTGGCGCTATTGGTCTTTTAGCTACTGAAGTTTTTGTTAATCTAGCTATGAACATTGGGTTATTGCCAGTAGTGGGATTAGCTTTGCCACTGGTTAGTTATGGCGGTAGTTCTTTAATTTCTACCTTATTACTTTTAGGCTTAATAAATAGTATCATCATTCGATCTAAAATTTAATTGTATGAAAGTTCCAGACTTTAACCCTGAAACCATAATTAATGGGCGGCTAGTAAAAAAGTTGGAGCGACTGGGGTTACGTAATGATTCAATTTACCCCATTCCTAAAGGAATGGAGCGTGTCTGGCAGGTTTTTATTGATGGTCAAAAAGTTGATCATTATTCTCACTTAGCCG
>ERZ795050.1265-NODE-1265-length-33868-cov-20.358412_pt1 | contig 33868 bp, 25 predicted proteins | sample MGYA00375134_ERZ795050 | MGnify/ENA primary metagenome ERZ795050 (study PRJEB30179, sample SAMN05720221) | activated sludge metagenome | isolation source: Anaerobic digester | place: Japan | collected 2015-05-26 ... | reverse complement strand
TTGGAATTATCGGTTAAGTAGGGAATTAAAACATAAAACCCCGCCATTGGCGGGGTTTACTTCTTTGTAGCGGGGGCAGGACTCGAACCTGCGACCTTTGGGTTATGAGCCCAACGAGCTACCAACTGCTCCACCCCGCAATTCAGTTTGCGAGTGCAAATATAGTAAAGTTCACGTAAACAACAAAACACAATTAATTTTTTTTAACAAAAACAGATGTTTTTGAGCTTTGCATATCGCATTTTGCTACATTTAAAATATCTTGCGCTACTATACTTGCTATAAATGAGAAAATTATTTGCCACCAATTTAATTTTCCTTTTGCTTTTAAATGTGGTAGTGAAGCCGCTTTGGATATTTGCCATTGACCGCAATGTGCAAATTGTACTTGGTGCTCAGGAGTATGGTTTTTACTTTGCCCTCTTTAATTTCTCACTTCTTTTCAATTTTTTACTCGATCTTGGTATAACCAATTTCAATAACCGCGAAATCAGCTATAACCCACAGCTGATATCGCAACAGTTTGCAAATGTGTTGGTAATAAAGTTGGTGTTGGCATTGGTGTATTTTATGGTTACATTGGGTATTGGGGTTTCATTGGGTTTTGGGAAAAGGCATATAGTCCTTTTAGCCGTGCTTACACTTAACCAATTTTTAGCATCGCTATTACTTTTTATCCGATCAAACCTTAATGGCTTACATCTTTTTAAGGCCGATAGCGTGTTAAGTGTTATGGATAAAGCAATTGTTATAGTTTTGGTATCGTTACTTTTATGGGGAAACCTTAATATACAATTAACAGTTGAGGTATTTGCACTATCACAAACCCTAGCTTATGTAGTTGCAATATTTATTGCAATTTGGTTGCTTCAAGGGAAATATAGCATTGCAATTTACAGGGAGTTTGACAGGATTACTATAGTAACGCTGATTAAAAAGGGCTTGCCATTTGCCGCGCTGGTTCTTCTTATGACACTCTACAGTAGGCTCGATACAGTTATGGTGGAACGTTTATGCCCTGAGGGAGCAGTTTCGGCAGGCATTTATGCTCAGGCATTTAGGTTATTTGATGCATTTAACATGTACTCATACCTGTTTGCTGCGCTTATGCTTCCAATTTTCTCGCGCATGATGAGTAACCAGGAAGATATTACGGAATTATTTAACTTTTCGTTTAACCTGATTCTAATTCCTGTGGTTGCCATTGCAGTTCCAACTATGATTTATAACCGCCCGGTAATGAGCGTTTTATACCATGAGCATATCGATGTTTCATCTAAAGCATTGGTTTTACTAATGGGCTCTTTTGTTTTTGTGGCATTATCATATCTTTTCGGAACTGCTCTAACAGCCAAGGGGAAAATTTGGTTGCTTTGTAGAATATCGCTTGGTGCTGTAATTGTAACCCTTTTTTCCATGCTAATCCTTATACCGCGTTTTGGGGTGATTGGTGCAGCCATGGCTAACCTTGTTGCTAATGCAATAGCATCTTTACTGCAGGCTTTTTTCTTTATTCGTAGTCAAGGGAGTGCAATTAGCAAAACATCGGTGCTAAAAATATCACTATACATTTTAATTTACTCGGCTTTTGGTTTGATGATTCAATACTCCGTTGGTAATAACTTAACGGGATTCATAGCAACTCTTGCATCAAGTTTACTTGTAGTTTTTGGACTAAGGTTATTTTCCTTTAGGGCTATTATTAATTTTGCTAGGGGTATTTAACCTGAGAAAAGTTGATGTTCATAAAAATGCATTTGTTTTAGATCTTTTTTTTTAATACTTTTGACAATAGTCCTTAATTGGCATGGTAAAATACCATAGGAATGGGAATACTTATTGAAAAAACACAGGATTGTCCGTACGTAAATTTTTCCGATGAGGGAATTCTCGAAATAGAAGGTCGTTCAATTACCGAAGATCCTTTTACCTTTTGGCAACCCCTTTTGGAGTGGGTTGAAGGTTATTGCCAAAAACCTTCGCCAAATACCCAAGTGATTATCTTTTTAGAGTATTCTAACAGTAGCTCAAATAAGTACATAAGTGAGATTTTTCGTAAACTCGAAGAGATTCATGGCGTCAAAACACAGGTATCAGTAAAATGGCGGCACGAAATTGAAGACGATGCCATTCTTCAGTTAGGTCACGATTTTGCGTCAATATTTGAACTGCCTTTTGAGTTTATTGGGGTTGATGTGGAAAAGGAACGCTTCAAAAAGGTCAAAATCCGGAGTAAGAAAACGGGCACTGAGGCCATAATTTCGTATAGGTACTGGGATGCAATAGTTAGAAATGGCCATGGCGATGAGTACCAAATTTTACAGGAATTTTCATAGTATCTAATTTTTTTGCATATTTGTTTTTTTAGTGATAAAACTTTTGGTTATGCAAAAGTACGAGTTGAGAGAAACGGCAACAACACCATACGTGAACTTCGATCCCGATACTGGTGTTATTCGCATGGAGGGACGATCGATTCCTGAAAATGTAATCGACTTTTACCAACCCATTCTGCGATGGATTGATGAATATGCAACAAATCCTCAACCCGAAACAATTGTACACCTGAAGTTTGAGTACTTTAACACCAGCTCCTCAAAACGTATTTTTGATATCATGAAAAAGTTTGAGAAGCTTGCAGTTGACACTGGGAAAAAGGTTACCATTAACTGGTATTTTGAGGAGGATGATGAGGATATTTACTTTGCTGGGAATGACTATAAAGCTTTAATAAACAAGGTGGATTTTAATTTGGTTGAAATTAAAGGCTAATCCTTTTTGAGTTGGTATAGCAATATATCACCCCTCCGGGGTGATAGTTTTTTATGAATGGGACTAATAAGAAAAAAATTGTAAACGATCCGGTTCATGGCTTTATCAGCATAAGCCACCCATTAATTTTTGACCTTATTGAACATCCCTACTTCCAGCGTTTGCGAAACATAAAGCAGCTCGGACTGAGTTACCTGGTATATCCCGGCGCCGTTCATTCCCGATTTCAGCACTGCATTGGTGCAATGCACCTACTCGACCTTGCTATTGAAACACTCCGAAGCAAGGGGCTCGACATTTCCGATAACGAGGCCGAAGCTGCTGCCGTAGCAATTCTGCTCCACGACGTTGGTCACGGGCCATTCTCACATGCCCTTGAGCATGTAATTGCTAACGATATCAGCCATGAACACTTAAGCCGATGCTTTTTGTACCAGCTCAACAAGGAGTTTGATGGCAAACTTTCACTTGCCATTGAAATATTCGAAGATAAGTACCCACGCCACTTCCTTCACCAGCTTATTTCAGGACAGCTGGATATGGATCGTATGGATTACCTTAAGCGCGATAGCTTTTACACTGGTGTATCCGAGGGGATAATTGGTACGGAACGTATCATTAAGATGTTAAATGTGGTTGACGACACCTTGGTGGTGGAAGCAAAGGGTATATATTCAATTGAAAAATTCCTGATTGCCCGTAGGCTTATGTACTGGCAGGTATACCTTCATAAAACGGTTGTTGCTGCTGAGCAGGTGCTAATCAAGTTGCTGGAAAGGGCTAAAGAACTAGTGCTTCAGGGTCAAGATATTTACTGTAACGAGCCTTTACTATTCTTGCTCAATAGCAAGCTAACCAAAGCCGATTTTTTCCCAAACCCCCAAATGCCGGAGGCTCCGCTTCCACTTCAGCACTTTGCCTACATTGATGACAATGATGTTATGGTTGCTGCAAAGCAGTGGATACACCATGGCGATAAGACCCTTTCACAGCTTGCCAACATGATTGTTAATCGCCGTTTGCCTAGTGTTGAGTTGAATAGCACAGGCTTTGATAGCCAAAGACTAAGCCGGTTGATGGCAGAATTTAGAAAGCAGTATATTGATCTGGCTGATTTCTCTGATTATTTCGTTTTTACTGACACCATTAGCATTAACGCCTATAAACCTGGCGAGGAAGCAATTCAAATACTTTACAACAACGGAAAACTAGTTGATATTGCCATAGCCTCGGACATGCTCAACGCTAAAGCTCTTTCCGACGAAACCAAAAAATTTTTTCTTTGTTATCCTAAACAGCTTAGGGGCATTTAGATTAAATTAATTAGTTTTGCAAATTGTTTACAATTACTTAATATGGAATTTACGGCAAAGCTTATAGCTGACTTTTTGGGAGGCTCTGTTGATGGCGATCCCAACGTGAAGGTGCATACAGTGGCAAAAATTGAGGAGGGATTTCCTGGGTCGCTTGCATTCCTGGCCAACCCAAAATATATTCCTTACATATACACTACTAAGGCATCAATAGTTCTGGTAAATAACGATTTTGTCCCTGATCAACCGGTTGAGGCAACGCTTGTCAGGGTAAACAATGCCTACGAGGCTTTTGCGTCGCTTCTGAACTTGTATGCTCAGTCAAAGCAACCCAAGAGCGGAATTGAGGAGCCATCATTCATTCACAAGTCGGCCCAAATTGGGGAAGACCCCTACATAGGAGCTTTCAGCTATATTTCGGAAGGGGCTGTTTTGGGTAACAATGTGAAGGTATACCCTCAGGTTTACATTGGCCCAAAAGTAAAAGTTGGCGATAATACTATTCTATACCCGGGTGTGGTGATCTACGAGGAGTGTGTTATTGGTAGCAACTGTATCATCCACAGTGGTGCTATTATTGGTGCCGATGGTTTCGGATTTGCATCGAGCGAGGAAACCAACTACAAGAAAATTCCACAGATTGGGAATGTGATAATTGAAGATTACGTGGAGATAGGCGCTAATGCCACGGTTGATAGGGCAACCATGGGGTCGACAATACTTCGAAAAGGGGTTAAGATTGACGATCATGTTCACATTGCACACAATGTTGAGGTTGGCGAAAATACGGTTATGGCTGCCCAAACTGGTGTTGCAGGATCAACCAAGATTGGCAAAAATTGTATGTTTGGCGGACAGGTTGGAGTGAGCCCCCATGTTAAAATTGCCGATGGGGTTAAAGCTGGCGCACAGGCTGGAATCTCGGGCGATATCCGAAAACCCGGGGTAATAGTTTTAGGAAGCCCAGCCAATGAAATTGGCAAACAACGCCGATCAATGGCTGTGTATAAGAATTTGCCTGAGCTGATGAATAAAATTCATGAGCTGGAGCAGGTAGTGGAAGAGTTGCGATCAAAACTTAATAAATAGCAGTATGCAAAGGCGCTCAAATGCGCCTTTTTGTCGTTTAACTGAAATTTTAATCAAAATGGCCGATAAACAAAGAACTATAGCACAGGCGGTTACCTTGACAGGTAAGGGGTTACATACTGGCGCCGAGGTAGAAGTATCAATACTACCGGCCGAGGTTAACACCGGTATCATATTCCAGCGAACCGATATGGATGGTCAGCCTAAAATTGAAGCGGTTGCCGATAATGTTATTGACACCTCAAGGGGAACCACCATTGCGGTTAAAAATGCCAAGGTTAGCACCATTGAACACATGATGGCTGCCCTTTACAGCATGGGGATTGATAACGCATTGGTGCAGGTTAACGGACCTGAAATGCCGATAATGGATGGTAGCTCCAAGTATTTTGTGGAGGCTATTGCCAAGGTAGGAACAGTTGAACAGGGTGCTGAGCGGAACTACCTTTGCATTAAGGAGAAAATGGTTTACACCGATGAAAAAAACAACATCGAAATTATCATTTACCCCGACGATAAGCTGAGCATCGATGTGATGGTCGATTACAACTCAAGAGTGCTTGGACACCAGTATGCCAAGATGAACTCAATTGATGAGTTCCCGGAACAAATATCACCCTGCCGTACCTTTGTATTCTTCCATGAGTTAGAGGTGTTGCTAAAACACAATCTTATTAAAGGGGGTGACCTGGAGAATGCCATTGTTGTTATGGAGCACAAGGTTCCACAGGAGGAGCTTGACCGGATTGCCGATCTATTTAACAAGCCACACATTGCCGTTAAACCCGAAGGTATCCTTAATAACCTTGACCTACATTTCGATAATGAACCGGCACGCCATAAGCTGCTCGATATGGTTGGCGACTTTGCCCTTGTTGGTGCTCGCATTAAGGGAAAAATTATTGCCATGCGTCCAGGTCATAAAGCAAACACCGAATTTGCTAAGATTCTTCGGAAGCACTACAAGCAGGAGCGCCTAAAACCTGTTGCCCCCGATTACGATCCCAACAAGACTCCCTTGATGGATGTGAATCAGATCATGAAAATTCTTCCGCATCGTCCTCCATTCCTATTAATTGACAAGATTCTTTATATGGATGGTACCACCGTGGTGGGCATGAAGAATGTTACCATGAACGAGGCCTTTTTTGTGGGACATTTCCCCGATGAACCGGTAATGCCAGGTGTACTTCAGGTTGAAGCAATGGCACAAACTGGTGGCATTCTTGTTCTTAATACTGTTCCCGATCCTGAGAACTATTTAACTTACTTCTTAAAGATTGACCAGGTTCGTTTCAAACGAAAAGTTGTTCCGGGCGATACAATTCTTTTTAAATGCTTCCTCAACGAACCCATTCGCAGGGGAATTGCCAACATGACCGGACAGGCTTTTGTGGGCGATCAATTGGTTATGGAAGGAATTCTTATGGCTCAAATAACTAAAGTTAAAGAATAATGACACAGCATAGCAACGCATTTATTCATCCCGATGCCAAAATTGGCAAGGATGTAACCATTGGACCATTCACATACATTGCAGGCGACGTTGTAATTAGCGATGGTACATGGATTGGACCAAATGTTACCATCATGGATGGTGCACGCATTGGCAAGAACTGCCGAATATTTCCGGGAGCAGTAATCTCTGCAATACCACAGGATTTAAAATTCAAAGGTGAGATTACCACTGCCGAAATTGGCGATAACACCACCATCCGTGAATGCGCAACTGTAAACCGGGGTACAGCATCAAGGGGGAAAACAGTGGTGGGTAGTAACTGTCTCCTAATGGCATACTCCCATATTGCACATGATTGTATCCTAAAGAATAATATCATAATTGGCAATGGCACCCAGATTGCCGGTGAGGTTGAAATTGACGACCATGCCATTTTAAGCGCACACGTGCTAGTGCATCAGTTTGAGCGTATTGGCGCCCATGTTATGGTTCAGGGTGGATCAAAGGTTAATAAGGACATTCCTCCTTTTATTATTGCAGCACGTGAACCTTTAACTTTTGCTGGTATTAATCTGGTAGGTCTTCGCCGTAGAGGGTTTACCGCTCAGCAAATTGGAACAATACAGGAACTATACCGAAATATCTATAATAAAGGTATGAACGTAAGCCAGGCATTAGCTTACATTGAGGAGAATATGGAAGCCACTCCTGAGCGCGAAATAGTAACATCCTTTATTAAGGACTCAAAACGGGGAATTGTGAGGGAATATACTGGTTCCAATCCCGATGAGGGTGTAGAACTTTAGGAATATCATGCCGGCTTTTGCCGGCATTTTTTTTGGTACGGGTTTAACCTTTAGCTATATTTGACTGAACTTATAGAACCAATCTTATATGGTATTTCTTTACAACCTGTCAATTCGATTTTATCAATTGCTGGTCTTTGTCGCATCGGCATTCAACACCAAGGCAAGGCATTTTTATAGGGGCAGAGTTGGGATATGGGAAAAACTTAAAAGTCAAATAGAGCCTAATTCCGAAATTATTTGGGTACACTGTTCGTCGTTAGGCGAGTTTGAGCAGGGAAGACCTGTTATTGAGGCCATAGAGCAGAAGAAACCTAATGCTAAAATATTGCTTACTTTCTTTTCCCCATCGGGGTACGAGGTTCGGAAAAACTATTCCGGAGCCGATTATATCTTCTACTTACCACTCGATACCTACTCCAATGCAAGCAGGTTCATAAAAATGGTAAATCCGGCAATGGCCATTTTCATTAAGTATGAGTTTTGGTATCACTACCTCAATGAGCTTAGGAAAAAGATTATCCCAACCTACCTTGTGTCAGGGATTTTCCGACCCGACCAGGTGTTCTTTAAACCCTATGGCGCATGGTATCGCAAGTTTCTCAAAGCATTCACATACTTTTTTGTACAAAACCAACAATCAAAGGATCTGCTAGCCAGCATAGGGTATACCAATGTTATGGTTACTGGCGATACCCGATTCGATAGGGTTTCCAGAATAGCCTCTGATGCAAAGAGTATCCCTATTGTTGAAAACTTTGCATCAAACCATAAAGTGCTTGTAGCCGGCAGCACATGGCCCAAAGATGAGGATATTATTTTACCTTTAGTAACAAAGTTCCCCGATTTGAAGTTAGTTGTTGTTCCACATGAGGTAACGGAGGCGCATATAAAGGATATAATGGGTAAGTCGTCAGTTCCAGCTGTTCGATTTACCAAATCCAACCCCGAAGAGGTTAAGCAAGCAAAGATACTCATTGTTGATACAATCGGCTTGCTATCGTCAATTTATAGGTATGGTCATGTTGCCTACATAGGAGGAGGGTTTGGAGTGGGTATCCACAATACCCTTGAGGCTGCTGTTTACGGTATTCCCGTAATATTCGGGCCCAACTTTCAAAAATTCCAAGAGGCAAAAGATTTGATTGCATGTAAAGCAGGATTTTCTATCAAAACTTACGATGAGCTAGTGGATTTACTAAACTTACTGCTCTTCGACAAAAATTTCTACCAGCTATCGGCAAGTGAAGCAAAACAAATGGTAAATTCAGGCGTTGGGGCCACTCAAAAAATTCTTGAGGTTATTACTGCTCCATGAAACAATTTGTTTCAAACGTTTGCGGGGGTTTAACAATTTGTTAATGTTTCTTTGTGATTTTTCGGTATTATATGAAATTAACTTTGCATAAATGAATATTAGCCTTAATTAACTCTAAAATCAAAAACCTATGAAAAGAACGATTTGGTGTACATTGTTAATGCTTTTATTCCTTGCTCCAATGTTGACTTTAGGGCAGGGAGTAATAAAAGGGATAATTGTTGACTCAAACAATGGAAACCCTTTAATTGGTGCTGCTGTGGTAGTTGAGGGCACAACTATTGGAACTTCAACAAGCGTTGACGGCTCATTTAACTTTAAAGTTCCAATTGGAAAGCATGTGATTAAGTTTTCTTATGTGGGCTACCTAGACTTTGAAAAAAATGTTGAGGTAACTGGCGACGTTGACCTTGGAACCATTAAGTTAAGCCCTAGTTTGGTTGATATTGAGGAAGTTCTTGTTACAGCATCGTTTGTTCGGGATAGGACAACCCCCGTTGCTGTTTCAACAATTGAACCAAAAGTAATTGTTGAAAAGTTAGGAAACAAGGAATTTCCTGAGATACTCAAAATAACACCATCAGTATATGCTACAAGAACAGGAGGTGGTTTTGGAGATTCAAGAATTTACCTTCGTGGATTTGACTCAAATAACATCGGAGTTTTAATAAATGGGATTCCAGTAAATGACATGGAAAATGGTAAGGTTTACTGGAGCAACTGGGCAGGACTATCCGATGTAACCGCAAATCAGCAGGTTCAACGTGGTTTAGGTGCTTCCAAATTGGCTTTGTCATCAGTTGGGGGTACCATTAATATTATTACAAAGTCAACTGATGCTCAAAAAGGAGGCTCATATTACTATGGCTTTGGTAACGATGGCTTCAGAAAACAGAATTTCACCGTTTCAACTGGTTTAATGGAAAATGGTTGGGCTGTTACCGTATCGGGTGGTTATACTACTGGAAATGGATATGTACAAGCTACTAATTTTGAGGGTTACTCATATTTTGCAAACATTTCGAAAAAAATTAATGAGAAACATACAATAACCTTTAATGCATTTGGAGCCCCTCAGTGGCACAACCAACGAAATAATAAGCATACTATCCAAGAGTTCCGTGACAATCCAAATGGAATTAAGTGGAATTCTGACTTTGGATATCGCAACGGGCAAATCTATACTACAGGATATGCTTACAATTTTTACCATAAACCTCAAATGTCCTTAAATCACTACTGGAAGCTAAACGATAACTCAATGCTTACAACACAAATTTATGCATCGTTAGCTACTGGTGGTGGTCGTAGGGTTTATGGGCAAAATTCAACATGGCTAAGTCGTCAGTTCCCCAGTGGATTGCCATATGATGTAACCGCTCTAACCCAAGAAGGATATTATGACTATGATTGGGTAATACAGCAAAATGCTGCAGCAATGAATGGTTCAACATGTATTATAGCTAACGCTGTAAATGACCATCAGTGGTATGGAGCTTTATCAACCTTTACTACTAACATTGAAAGCCTTAAGTTAACTGCTGGTTTCGATGGACGTTTTTATAATGGTGTACATGCCTATAAGATTGATGATTTGCTTGGGGGCAAATATTTCCTGGATAATAAGAATATTAATCGTCCTGCAAGTCAACCGCTTTACAAAGGAGATTATGTAAACTACCATTACCTAGGACAGGTACTTTGGTTAGGGCTATTTGCTCAAGGTGAGTATATCAAAGATAACTACTCTGGTTTCCTATCGATGGCCATTGCAAGTAACAACTATAGGCGAGTAGATTATTTCCAGTATGAACCTGGTAATCGCGCATCGGCATGGCATGACTTCTTGCCTTGGAATGTTAAAGCTGGTTTCAATTACAAGGTATATGGGGAGCACAATGTATTTGTAAACGGTGGTTATATCAAGAGAGCACCTATTTTTAGCAATTCCTTCTTGAATAATACCAATACATTTAACGATGGTGTAAAGTATGAACGTATTATTACTGCCGAGTTGGGGTATAACTATGCTTCAAGAATTTTCAATGTAAAAGTAAATCTATTCCATACCCAGTGGCTCGATAAAGGGTTAGTAAAAAGTCTTAGCGGGCAAACAGCAAACATCCTAGGTATTAATGCATTGCATCAAGGTGTTGAAATTGAGGGCATTGTTAAACCAATTTCCAAACTTGATATTAGGGGTATGTTCTCTTGGGGTGATTACCGTTGGTCCGATGATGTTAATTTTAAGCTTTATAATGAAAACCAAGAACTTATTGGCACTTATAATGCTTACATTAAAAACGTACATGTAGGAAACTCTGCTCAGGTTTCTGCCGCTGTTTCATGTAACTATGAAATTCTTCCAAAGTTAAAGATTGGAGCTGATGTAAATTGGTATGCTAAGAACTACGCCGATTTTGACCCTACTACAAGAACAACTCCCGATTCAAAGCAAGATGCTTGGCGCATGCCAAATTATTACACCATAGATCTTGATGCTAACTATCGTTTCAAAATTGGAAATCTGAATGCTACTCTTTATGGCAATGTAAATAATTTACTTAATACTGAGTACATTGCCGATGCTACAGATGGCACCAATCACGATGAATTTACTTCATATGTATTCTTTGGTTTTGGAAGAACCTGGTCAACTGGTTTAAGAATTAACTTTTAAAAATTGGGAGGATTTATAATGAAAAAGATATTAGCAATTTTACTTGGTGTCTCGTTGCTGTGGGCTTGTGATCCTATGGAGGATACCTATCAGAAACTAGACGATGCTAAGCAACCATACAAAGAAGTAATTAACTACACACTTATTAGTACAGATTATACCAGTGCTAGTAACTTAGCATTAAAGGATGCACTAACCCATGACGATAGCACTTTAGCTAAAGCAATTAAATCGCAACTGGCATTTAATGAGCGTTTTGCAGGTAAGGATTATATACCTGACATATTGACAAAAAATTTCCCTGCTCTAAGCAAGGGGTCTTCAGCAAACATTCAATATGATGTTCAATACAATACTCCTGTAAACATACTTGATTTGTATTCAAACAATATTATTAGCGAACAGGAGTATAAGGATTCTGTTTGGAAAAGTTCCACCTTATTTGTTAAATCTTTCACCCCATCTACAATTGGAAGAATGCCTCAAGTTTTACTAAAAAAATTTGAGGGAGCCTCGACCAATGCATACAGACTTGTTGAGTATAATTACTCCGAAGTTGAACCTACTATTGATAATGCTGAATTTAAGTATTTTGAAGAAAATTTCGAGACTCATACTTGTAGTACATCATCACCTTACACACCAATAGGTGAAAATGGATGGACACAAAAGGATACTGTTACTGGTAGCGTAAAGGGAATATACTACTGTAGAAAATATAATAATAACCAGTATGCCCAAATTACCTCAAATAATACCGGTGAGAAAAATGATGTATTTTTGATTACCAAAGAAATAGATTTAACCGATGCTAATAGCCCTATTCTTACCTTTGATGTAAATGTAGGTCACTGGAATGCAACATGCCTAAGTATTTTAATTTCTTCTAATTACACTGGAGACCTCAATCAAATTGGTACTGCAACATGGGTTGATTTAACCTCAAATTTTACATTACCTGAAACGCCAACGAGTGGTTACGGAACATTTGCAAATGCTGGCCAGGCAGATATTAGTGCTTTTAAAGGGAAAAAAGTTTACATTGCCTTTTTATACAAGGGCGATAGCCGTACTACTGCTAACCCCAAAGTTACTACTACTTACCAAATTGATAATGTTAAGGTTTCTGAGATCAAATCTTCCTTTGTATTGAGTGAAACAAATATTAAGAAGTATTGGAAAGTTTATAAGTTCAACGGCACAAGTTGGGCCACTGCTGAAAATAAATACATTGCCATCCAGGCTGACGATTACGCACTTATGGGTAAAACCTATATAACATCGAGCGAGTCCGATGCTTACGTTATCCCTTTCCTCAAGTTGAAGTATCCGTTTGCTCTTGAAGGTGATGCCAAGGTAGTATCGTTCCGTTCGGAAAGTAACCAAACCAAAGCTCTTGCTTATGAATATAAGTACTCCAATGGTAATTGGACAAAAAATTCATATCGTGAAACCAGAAATGATCAGTTCCTAAACGATGGCACAAAATGGTTTTATGATCCAACTGTTTATTTTACACCCGTATCGGCCGATTATCAACTCCTAGTTAACTGGGTTTATCAAAATTTAGATCGTAGTTATGGTAGTAGTTATGGCAATGATGAATTTTACTACGGAGCCAGCGCTTACTATTCAAACTGGGATTTACGTTTATCTAAACGTACACAATATAATATCCCAGGATTTGATACTGGTACAGAAAGTGAAAAGATTGCACTAACTTGGCAGCGACTTGAGGAGGGTGCAGCAAAACTACTCTCTTTAAAATTCCCTGATGCAGTTTCTGAAATTTCTGGATTCCCAGTATATTACTGGATTTATTTAAAGGTTTATCAGAACGACCTAAAAACAGTTACCTATGTTGGTGTTTTCCAATTACAATCGGGTGAATTCAAACGTGTCAAGACTGCGGAGGATGCAGCAGTTTCACAGGGAAAGCTTACTCAGGATCAGGTAAACTGGAATAGAAGTAATTAATTTTAATTGAGGCATCCAAATTGAGGGCGAAGGCAACTTCGCCCTCTTTTCTTTTCCGCATTTTATCAGGCTCTGCGGTTTAATGTGTTGAGTCTCAGAAACCCTAGTAATTTCAAGTGATTCAATATTTTATCCTGTTAATAACTATGAACGGTTGTTAATATTTACAACCGTTTTTTTTTGGTTCGGGTAAGCCCAATTCGATAAATTCGTAATTAAAATTTCAAAAACAAAAAATTGCTTAATCAACTCACAGCCAAAGCTGTGATATGGAATTTTTGTCAATAAAGTAAAAAATATATAACCATGAGTAAAGACATTTCCCTGATGGAACAGCAAGCAAAGCAAAAGGTAAAGACTTACACCTTTGAGGAGGCCTATGAGGCAAGCATTAAGTATTTCAAAGGCGACGAGATGGCTGCAAAGGTTTGGGTGAGTAAGTACGCCCTTAAGGACTCGTTCGGAACAATTTATGAGTTAACCCCCGATGATATGCATTGGCGGCTGGCTCGCGAAATTGCACGCATTGAGCGGAAGTACCCAAACCCCATGAGTGAGGAGGAGGTTTACCACTTGCTTAAGGATTTTAAGTACATAGTTCCCCAGGGTGGGCCAATGACAGGTATTGGAAACAAGTTTCAGATTGCATCGCTATCAAACTGTTTTGTAATTGGTAATAACAATGCCGACTCGTACGGTGGAATAATGAAGGTTGACGAGGAGCAAGTTCAACTCATGAAGCGCCGTGGCGGCGTGGGGCACGACCTTTCTCATATTCGCCCCAAGGGCAGTCCGGTGCTTAATAGTGCACTTACATCAACTGGAGTAGTTCCCTTTATGGAACGCTACTCCAACTCAACCCGCGAGGTGGCTCAGGACGGTCGACGTGGCGCACTTATGCTGTCAATCTCCATCAAGCATCCCGATGCCGAAAAGTTTATTGATGCCAAAATGGAGCAGGGAAAGATAACTGGTGCCAATGTTTCAGTAAAGATTGACGATGAGTTCATGCGCGCGGCCATTGAGGGGAAACCTTACGTGCAGCAATATCCAATTGACTCATCAAATCCAAAATTCCGTCAGGAAATTAATGCTAGCGAGCTTTGGAAAAAGATTGTACATAACGCTTGGAAATCGGCTGAGCCCGGTATACTTTTCTGGGACACCATTATCAGGGAATCAGTTCCCGATTGCTATGCCGATTTGGGCTACAAAACCGTATCGACCAATCCATGCGGTGAGATTCCCCTTTGCCCATACGATAGCTGCCGCCTACTGGCGCTCAACCTTTATAGCTATGTTGATAATCCATTCTCCCCCCAGGCAACTTTCAACTTTGAGCTTTTCAAGAAGCATGTGCATGCAGCCCAGCGCATGATGGACGATATAATTGACCTTGAGCTCGAAAAAATTGATGCTATACTTGAAAAGATAGCCAATGACCCTGAGGATGATGAAATTAAATCGGTTGAGCGGAACCTATGGCTAAAGATCCGCAGGAAAACCATTGAGGGACGAAGAACTGGCATTGGTATAACCGCTGAGGGCGATATGTTGGCCGCTTTAAACTTACGCTATGGCTCTGACGATGCAATCGATTTTGCGGTTGAGGTTCACAAATCGTTAGCGGTGGAAGCATATCGTTCATCGGTTTACACCGCAAAGGAACGTGGTGCATTCCCAATTTTCAATGCACAGCGCGAGAAGGATAATCCATTCATTAATCGCATTAAAGCGGAAGATGAGGAATTATACAAGGAGATGACTACTTATGGACGTAGAAACATTGCCCTGCTAACCATTGCTCCTACCGGAACCACAAGCCTTATGACTCAAACCACATCGGGTATTGAGCCAGTTTTTATGCCTTACTATAAGCGTCGCCGTAAGGTTAACCCCAACGATAAGAATGTTAAGGTGTCGTTTGTTGATAAGGTAGGCGATTCATGGGAGGAGTTTAATGTATTCCACCATAAATTCCTGGTTTGGATGGAAGTGAATGGATACAACCCCGAAGAGGTAAAGAATTACGACGACGAGCAACTAAGCGAACTGGTTCAGAAATCGCCCTACTATAAGGCAACATCCAACGATGTTGACTGGCTTAGCAAGGTTCGCATGCAAGGGATGATCCAAAAGTGGGTTGACCACTCCATTAGCGTTACAGTTAACCTCCCCGAAGATATTACCGAGGAGATGGTTGCAAAGGTTTACCAAACAGCCTGGGAGAGCGGATGCAAAGGGTGCACTGTTTACCGCGAGGGATCACGCGATGGCGTACTTGTTACCAACAAAAAGGAGAAGGAACAAGCTACATCATCGGCATTCCCAAGCAAGCGTCCGCCAGTACTGGAGTGCGATGTTATCAGGTTTAAAAATAGCCATGAGGATTGGGTTGCATTCGTGGGACTTTACGATGGCCGTCCGTATGAGATTTTTACTGGTAGAACCGAGGATGATGTGCTGCCTATCCCCAAAGCAGTAACAAAGGGTAGGATTATCAAGATAAAGGATGAAAACGGTAGCCGCTACGATTTCCAGTATGTTGATAAGTATGGCTATACTAACACCATTGGTGGTCTTTCGCACATGTTCAACAAGGAGTTTTGGAACTATGCCAAGCTGATATCGGGTGTACTCCGAAACGGAATGCCCATACCCGATGTGGTTAACCTGGTTTCATCGTTAAGGCTCGATAACGAAAGTATTAACTCATGGATTGCTGGTGTTGAACGTTCCTTGCGCCGTTATATACCCGATGGAACAAAGGCAAAACCCGGCAAGAAGTGTCCTGAGTGTGGTTCTGAGTCGCTGATTTACCAGGAGGGTTGTTTGACTTGTAAGAACTGTGGACACTCAAAATGCGGATAGTATTTTATAGAACTATAAAAAACCGCCTGTATAGGCGGTTTTTTTATGGGGTAATGTTTGGATTAAAGCAGTTTACCGTATATACTCTTTCTGGAATTATGTGGGGTGAGCTGATTCAATCATGTACTATACAATAATGGATGTTGGATATTTAGGGATTAGTGTCGCTTAGTTGAAAAAACTCTCTTTGTCATCCTGAGTGTAGCGAAGGAATTCATTATTAGTTTACTGGGTTCAGTGTGCAGTGTACAGTAGGGTTGGTGTTTAGTGTTTAGTGAAAATCTGCGTAAACCACCCTAATCTGTACTATCTGTGTTTTATTGAATTTTCTATCAACTGTAAACCAACAACTAAATAGGTATCACAGAGTTACACGATGTAACACGGTGTTACACAGAGTTTACACGATGTTTCTCAGTGTAAATCTGCCTAGTCCGTGTCATCTGTGTTCCATCTCAGTTTTCACGAACAATGATTCACGAACAACGTACAACGTCCGCTAGCCATGTAATGAAAAATCAACTTAGCCCAGGGTTTTAACCCTGGGTATTGTGGTATTCAAAATATTTGGCGATGCACGCTATGCATTTGCCAAAGAGCAACACCGAATCGTTGCATCGCAAAGGGAAGTCATGGCAAAGAGCTATTTACACGTTCTTTCTTGTCTTGATACAAGAAAGAACCAAAGAAAATCAAGGCTGAAAAGCCCGACCCGATGGGTACCCCGTGGGTGGAACTGCCACGCGATACTATTCGCCACTCCTTCGGAGTGACTCATATGGTATCGCTTACTAGACCCACCGCCACGTTCCACCCCCGACCCATTGCCGGGTCAGGCTTTTATGCCACTGCCTGCTTCATCCGTTCCATTCCCTCTCAGGGAAAAGGGTTGGGGTGAGGTCGTATCCCACGAATAACGAACAACTTATACGAATAGTTTCATTTGTCATCCTGAGTGCAGCGAAGGATCTTTTGAAAAGAGTGCAGTGTACAGTGTGCAGTTTAAAGGGAAAATTGAGAGTAGTGCTTGTTTTTTTTTTCACTATCAACTATCAACCATCAACTGTCAACTCTGCTTGTCATTCCGAGCTAGTCGAGGAATCACATTAAAAAGTGATATAGGTACAAAGAGATGCTTGGGCAGCGCACAGCATGCCAAAGAATTGTCTATCCTGGTATATTTGGGCAAATATAGCTACAGCTCATTTACGTAATCAATAAACTCATACGTATTTCCAACCCAGTTGAGATACCTGAAAAAATCGATGGTTGGAATTACCAGCGATGCAGTATTTAGGTTTGGGTGAAAGCTAAGTCGTTGAGTGTTTTTTAGTTCACTGTCGATAAACAGATGCACATGGCGAGAGGTGTCGTGAAGTAATCCAAAAGGCGATACCGAACCTGGCGTTAACCCCAGGTAGCGTTTCATACGCTCGGACGAGGCAAATGTTAGCTTGCCTTGTTTTAGTAGTTTTTCGAGTTGATGAATGTTCAGCATCTTACGGTATTCCAGAATTACCAGGTAGTGCCTGTTTCCTTTGTGGTTCCTGAAAAAGAGATTTTTGCAGTGCGATGAATTTATCCCTTCCCAGTATTTAGAGGCAATTTCAACAGTGGGAGCCTCAGGATGCTCGTAGTATTCAAATGGAATACTTAATTCGTTTAGCGTTTGGTAAACCAAGGGGTCGCCACGGTACTCCATATGGCTAAAGTACTAGATTTTTAAAGTTAAGGTTTACCTGTTCGCAATTGAACTCGTTAGGGTTGTAATTTTCTCCAAGCCAGTCGGCAATTAGAGGGTATTGTCTATCGCCCTTATTATGTTTTGCAAGGAGTTCAAGTACTTCACAGTAATTAATTATACCCCCAGAATCCTCGGGTGGCGATTTGCCCTGCCCTTGAAGGCAAACGGGTTTTTTGCTTAGCTCACCTGAATTTGTAGCAAGAAGCGAAATTGATATTGTCCAAAAATCGGCCAGATCATAAACATAGATAAGGCTCTCCCATTTGTTCAATGCATTACCCAATAAAATTTCTTCCTCATTCTTGAGTATTGACTTATCGGCATTGTAAAAATGTGAGTGCATATTACTCCACTCAAAGGCTGCTTGTATTACCTCATGAAATAGTTGTAGGTTGATATTTTCATCAACCCTAATAATTCTGAATATCTCGGGCTTTGAGTTTACTATGCTTAACTTTACGTCAATCATTTTGAGGAGTTTGGCTTATTGTCACCAAATATAAACATTTTTTGCAAGCGTAAGGATTACTATGGAAGATTTAAGTTATAAACAAAGCGTTTTTTGGGTTAAGCATATCATAGGTTTAATTTCCAGTTAGAATGAAATAAATTAGCGAAATATAAAAAATAACCCAAAAGGTCTTTCTTTTTGATAAAGTTTAATAATTTTGGATAAAACGAGAACGCTTTAATAGTAATATATGATTAGATTCCTAAAGGATATTAATTTGAGGTTAAAATTATTGTTAGTATTGATAGTTTTAACTTTTTTATATGGTTTCTATATTGATTTTTTTGAAGGGCCTAAGCCTATACATGAGTGGCGCAAAGCAGATTGTTTGTCAATTACCTATAATTACATGAAGGGTGAGCCTTTTTTTGAACCGAAAACAAATCTTATTTTAGAAAACGGTAACAGGAATGCGGTGTCTGAATTTCCAATTATATATTTTTTGATGGGGAAACTATGGTCTGTAATAGGGCAAAATGAGTTTTTGTATCGTTTATTAAGTTTTGTTCTTCTTTTGTTAGGAATTATTTTATTTGCGACAGTAGTACAGTATTATCTAAAATCACAAAAATATACAATTATATATAGCGTTTTTATGTTTTCATCGCCAATTCTTATTGGATATGCCCACAATTTTATCCCTAATCCAATTTCATTTGCTTTAAATTTGATTGCTGGCTTTTTTGTATTTCAATTTTTACAAAATAATAAATTATATGGATTAATAGGCTTCTTTGTTTTTAGTACTTTAGCAATACTTATCAAGATAACAAGCATATTGGTTTTTATGTCCTTTATTGGAGCATTTATTTTTTATGAACTTTTTGATAATAACTACTTTTGGAGAAAATATAAAATAAAAATATCATTACTTTCAGGCTCATTCATTCTTACTTTAGCATTAGTAGCTGCATGGTATTATTATGCAATTTATTATAATACTAAGTATGATTCTCACTTATTTTCAACAACAATTCGTCCAATATGGGAAATACCTGCTGAAAAGCGAAATGAAATTTTTTGGCATATAATAAATACAATGATAAATTATGCGTATCACAGAGTTATTGTTTTTGCGCTTATAATTTTTGGTGTTGTTGCACTATTTTCTAGGTCAATTAACGCTTTTCTTAAATGGTTAATAGTTATGTCTATAGGTGCCTTATTTTCATACCTCATTCTTTGGTATTGGGTTTTTGATGTTCATGACTACTATTTAATAGAGATACTTTTTGTATTTAATGTTTTGTTTTTTATCTTTCTTTATAAAATTAATTCGTTTTTTAGTTTCCTAGATTTAAAAAAGATTAATCTAGCATTATATTTTTTTATAATTTTTGTAGTTCTCCATGCATACACATGCAGTTGGGTTCGCTTTTCAGCAAATCCAAAATTGATTGTAAATAATATTTTTCTTAAAAAAAGAGATATTGATACATGGCGCTGGTTTAATTATGACTATGGGATTAATTTAAAAACCCTTCAAAGCAAATCTGATGAGATAAAAAAAATTATTCAACCATCTGATACCATTTTATGCCTACGTGATTATTCTCCTAATGTACATTTATATACCCTTGGAAGAATTGGATATTCAAAATTTCTATATAATGGATTTTCCGATAGGGAAGCTATTGTTGATGCATATAAAAGGGGTGCACGATATGTTGTGTTTTTAGGTAGTGAGGAGGAGCGGGCTAAAATACCTTATTCAGATTATGTTGCCTACCAATACGAAAGAATTTATATTTTTGATCTTAAACCCTATAAGAAAATACAATGAAAATAAGTGTAGTACTGCCTTGTTATAACGAGGAAGGTAATATAAAATTACTATATAGTGAATTGAGGAGTGTTCTTACAGATAAGTATGAGTATGAAATCATTTTTGTTGATGATGGGAGTGTGGATGGCACTCTCTCAACAATTAAAGAAATTGCAATGGATGATAGAAAGGTAAAAGGTATATCTCTTTCAAGAAACTTTGGGCATCAATCTGCAATTATTGCTGGGATGAATAGTGCTTCGGGCGACTATATAATTACTATGGATGCAGATATGCAGCACCCGCCAACTTTAATCCCAACATTAATTAACAAAGCAAATGAAGGTTATGATATTGTACTTACAATTAGAAAAAGTACTGTTGATGCAAAATTTATTAAAAGAATAACATCGCATTTATTCTATCGTTTTTTTAATTATCTCTCTGATATTCCATTAAAAGAAGGGAGTGCCGATTTTCGCTTGATGACACGAAATGCCGCTAATGTTTTCTTAGGTTTGCCTGAAAAAGTACGTTTTAATCGGGGTTTAATCAATTGGATGGGTTTTAAAACAGCTTTTGTTGAGTATCATTCTCCCAGGCGCATTTCTGGAAAATCTAAATATACATTTATTCGGATGATAAAGTTTGCAATTGCTGGTATACTTTCTTTCTCATCTAAACCTTTAAAAATTCCCTTTATATTAGGGCTTTTATCATTCATTTTTGGATTGGGTTACTCAATATATGTTTTAGTTCAATTTATTAATGGCATGACTATCCCAGGATGGGCTTCTACTATAATTCTTATACTCATGCTAGGTGGCGCTCAGATGTTAAGTCTTGGAATAGTTGGGCTTTACATAGCAAGAATATTTGAAGAAACCAAGCAACGTCCTATTTATATCATTAAAGAGCGAATTAACATTGAATAATTAAAAAACAAAAAGGCTATCCGAAAAAGGATAGCCTTTAAGTGGGAGTAAAGCTGACCTAACCTTTAGTATACCAAAAGCTCTGCTCCGTTACTAATCACACAGGTAATAATTTGAGGAATTTTACCATCGGGTGTTTTGTAGTTTTCTTTTACACATTTTGTAAACTCATCAATATGGGCGTTTTTAACCACATTTATTGTGCAACCCCCAAAACCCCCGCCCATCATTCGTGAGCCAACCACATAATCGAGTTTTTCAGTTAACTCAACGAGCTTGTCAAGCTCTGGACAGCTAACCTCATACATGTCACGGAGTCCGTAATGCGACTGGTACATTAACTTTCCGAACGATTCAAAGTCCTTTTGGGTTAGTGCTTTACCAGCATTAACCACGCGCTGATTTTCCTCAACCACATACAAACACCTTTCCCACACCTTACTGCTAAACTCTCTTTTATGGTTGTTTAAATCATTGATTGTTACATCGCGTAGCGATTGTATTGAATTATTGTACTTTTTAAGGATATCAACTCCGGCTTGGCACTCCTGCCTGCGTTTATTGTACTCCGACGAAGCTAGCGAGTGCTTTACCCCGGTATTAACCAAAATGATGGAATGGTTATCCATATTGAGTTCAAAGGGCTCAAACTCAAGGCTACGGCAGTCGAGCAGCAGTACATGGTTTTGCTTGCCATGCAGCGATGCAAACTGATCCATTATACCGCATTTTACCCCGGCATACTCATGCTCAGCCCTTTGGGCTATTTGGGCAAGTTGCATGCGCGTAAAACCAAGCCCATAGATATGGTTCAGCGCAAAGGCCAATCCGCTCTCAATTGCTGCCGACGATGACATTCCCGCTCCAATTGGAACATCGCCACCAAAAACACAATCAAAACCTGGGATATCTTTACCCTCGGCTACCATTTGGGCAATTACCCCTAATAGGTAGTTTGTCCAGTGTGCATTTGATGGCTCAATCTTGTAAACGGGGGTTGTGAAGTCGCGCCTAAAATCGGCAGCGTGGAACCGGTATAAGCCAAGTCCGTTTGGTTTGATGGCAAAGTATGCGTAACGGTTTATGGCCGCAGGCATCACAAAACCATTATTGTAGTCGGTGTGTTCGCCTATCAGATTCACCCTGCCGGGAGCTCTAAAAACGAAGGGATCGGAGCCAAAACGATCCTTAAAAGTTGAAACAATCCTTTCTACCATTGGTTTACTCTAGAATTATTACCAATCCACTACGGGGTTTTACCTTAAAGTTTTGTCTATCGTTTTTACCAATACGTTTTGAGCTTAGTACTAATTCGTCATCGGAATTACCTTCAGCAATAATTGTCATTTTATACTCCCTGTCATCGAGGAGGTTGAGGTTTAAGTTAAAGTTAAAGTTAAAGTCATGCTCTTGGTTTGCAGTCATACATCCAATATACCACTTATCACCATGTTTACGGGCAACTGCAATGCTTTCGCCAACTTTGCCTTCAAGGGCAATGGTTTTATCCCATGTTACGGGAACTCCTGATAAAAAGTTCTGGGCAATGCTATCTTTTTGGTAGAGCGTTGGCGAGTCGGCTAGCATTTGAACCCCGCCGTGGTAAACTATATACATTGCCATTTGCTGGGCCCTGGTAGTCATGGAGTGGGGGTTCTCCCATGATTTTACGAATTGTTCAGGGGTTACATGTCGCATTGAGCCGGGAGTGTAATCCATGGGGCCAACCACATTCCTTACGAAGGGAATGGTGAGGTTATGAACCGGTGTGCACTTGTCGGAAAATTTATTGTACTCAAGCCCAAGCACTCCCTCAATATTAACAATGTTTGGGAAAGTGCGATTTATTCCGGTAGGCTTGTACATGCCGTGTAGGTTTAGTAAAAGGTTGCGCTTGGCACATTCATCAGCTAACTTATTCACAAAATCAACTATACGCTGGTCAGCGCGGTCGAAAAAGTCTACCTTGATTCCTGCTACTCCCAATTTGCTAAACATGTCGAGGTTAGCTGTAAAGTCTTTATCAATAGTGTTCCACATTGCCCAAATAAATACCTTAACACCCTTGCTGTTGGCATAGTCAATGACCTCCTTGAGGTTCAGGTTTGGATTAACCTTTTTAAAATCCCAAAGCTTAGCCCATCCGTCGTCAATATTGATGTACTCAATGCCGTTATTGGCGGCAAAGTCAACCATATACTTATAGGTCTGGGTATTTATCCCCGGTTTAAATTCAACGCCTTGTAGGTTCCAGTTATGGTACCAGTCCCAAACCACCTTACCTGGTTTTACCCAACCATAGTCCATCTTGGGCTCATCGGCAAGCAGGTAAACCAAGCTATTTTGTAGAATTTCGGCATCGTTTTGTGCCACCATTACTACACGCCAGGGGTATGAACGATTACCATTACTTTTGGCAATATAGTTTTCGGTTTTCTTTACCACCATCCTTGAAATTTGAGGCCACTTGACCAGATGAAGTCTGCCTGGCAATTCCTGTTTTTCCTTCTTAGGATAAAGAGGGAATACCGCTTTTACTGAGTTACCTGCATCCTTGCGGATGAACATGCCCGGATATTCGAAGAGATTCGATTCCGATATCACAACCAGTTCGCCGCTTGGTGTTTTATACATGAAGGGGGTTAAACCTAGAGTGCCATCGGCTATGGTTTGCATCGATTTTGGTAAGTAATTAACCTCAAATGGAGTAAGGAAACCCTTTACCTCGGGGAAGTAAACAGTTGCACTGTTGGGAATGTTGAATTCACTTGTTTCGTTATAAACTATAACCTCCCTGTCAAATGCTGAAACAACACGCCAAGCAAAACCCTCGTTATAGCAACGGAACTCAACCGAAAGGCCATTACTATAATTCAGCTTTAGCTGGTTGAAATTTTCATCAATCTCCTTTGTAGTTCCCCAAAGCAATTTCACAGCTTGGTTTTTGCTATTGAATGTTGCGGTATGCTTCCCCAAAAAATCGCTCTCTGCAAAAGCACTCGTTCTCATTGCTATACCCGAGGCTTCAACAATTGCATTGCCATTACAGGATAGCGAGTAGGTTAACCTATCCTTTAAATCGATATTTGCCACTAAAATGCCATTGGGCGATTTTAAGGTGTAACTTTGCCCAAACAGCAAATCTGTAGTAAATATCAGAGCTGTTAGTATCGATATTCTTTTCATTGTGTTGCCATTATGCATTTTAACTAGTTTTTGGTAACCGGTTTGAGGCTTACCTGAAACTCAAACTTCTTGCCCTTTAAAACATATTCTTGCAGGTAGTTGTAGAAGAAACTCTCGCTACCAAGTGCATTTTGCGCCAGGTCGATATAAAGATGGTTGACGGGACTTTCAACGAGGTCGGGTGTATGTGTTGCCTTGGTGAGTGTTTCTAACGAGTAAGGATGTATGCTAAAGCAGAACGATTTTCCGGTTACCTCAATCCCGCTTGTACCGTTGGGGTTAAATATGCTTACTCTGTCCACATCGTAGCGGTTACCGTTTTCCTGAGGCTTTATGTATGGTGTAACCATACTATCAACGGTTTTGCGGTATAATCCCCAATGTGCAGCGTAGCTGCGGTCGCGGTAGTTTTCCTGAGGCCCGCGGCCAAGCCACTCAACCTGCGAGAACTCTTTAGGCAACTCAAGCATAAGGCCAACACGGGGCAGGTTGAATTTTTTGCTACAGGTCAATTTATAGTTGATATCTACAACTCCGTCAGGGTTAATAACATGGGTAATCACAGCATTAAATCTCGATTTATTACCTTCAAGGGTCTGGTGGGTTAGCACTACAACTCCCTTGCCGGTTGTGGAAATTGTAACCTTCGATTTCTTAATAATCAAATTGTCTAACCCATACTTTTGCCAAAGTTTTCCGTGGAACGAGAAACGAGGGTCGGGGTTGAATCCCGTGCCAATATCGTTACTTGTAGGGGCGCGCCAAAGGTTAACCCTTGGCCCGTTCTGGGCTACCATTTCGCCATTCGATTTCCATTTTGAAATTGTTCCGGTAGTTTTATTGAATTCAATGCTAAAGGCCTGGCCACTAACAATCCACGTATCTGCATTTTCGGTTACATTCAAATTACCGCTAGTGGCAGCAATGGTGGTGGGTTTTTGTACCAGCCAGGGCATTTCGTACTGGTATGTTGCCACCTCAAAGCCCTTTTTAGCCCATGGCTCATCGTTTGCCAGTTGAACCGATAGGTTAAGATGGTAACGTTTGCCTGGATTGATTTGAGGGAGCGTGTATGGAATTGTTACCGAGCCCTCTCCATTTGGCTTAACGTCGGGTAACGGCAGTTCCCCTTTTTGAACGGTAATGCCGTCTTCAGAAATGCTCCATGTTAGGTTAAAGCTTTTTAGGTTCAGGAAGGCATATGTATTCTTAAGGTTAACGGTTTTGCGATCAAAATCAATCCCTGTAAATTTAATGTACTGTTGTACCTTTTTTATTTCGGCCATAGCAGGTTTAAGGGAACGGTCGGGAAAAGTAACGCCGTTCAGGCAAAAGTCCTTATCGTTGGGTTTGTCGCCAAAATCGCCTCCGTAGGCGTAGAATGGTTTGCCGTTAGATGTATGTTTAATCAGACCTTGGTCAGTCCAGTCCCATATATAGCCCCCAACCATTCGTGGGTGGCTCTCGAATAAGTCCCAGTACTCCTTGAAATGGCCATTGCTGTTGCCCATGGCGTGCGAGTACTCACATATAAGTATAGGGCGTTCCTTTTTGTCGAGTTTAGCCATCTCCTTCAGCCTATCCAGGGTAGGGTACATACCAGCATTAAAGTCGTACTCTGTAAGGGCTTTTGACCATTGTAAGGCCGATAACATTCGCCTTAACTTTTCAAAGGCACCCACACCATCGAAGCTAAGGGGGCGTTTAAGAGCTTTGCTTTCATAATGAATAGGCCTTTTTGCAGCATCAATTTTTCTGATGGTATCGGCCATGGCAACCATGTTTGGTCCGTCGCCCGACTCGTTACCTAGCGACCATATTATTACCGATGGATGGTTGCGGTCACGCATTACCATGCTAACCCCCCGGTCAACAATAGCATCCTTCCATTCGGGGTAAAGCACTGGCGATTGATTACGGTACTGCCATAGGTAGTGCGATTCAACATTGGCCTCGTCCATTACGTAGAGCCCATACCTGTCGCATAGCTCATAAAAATATGGATGATGCGGATAGTGGGCTGTACGAACTGCATTGAAGTTGTTCTGTTTCATCAGGACAACATCCTTCTCCATGAGCTCATACGAAACCGTACGAGCGTTGTAGGGGTCGAACTCATGTCGGTTTACTCCCTTTATTTTTATTGGTTGTCCGTTAACTAGTAGCTGTCCGTTTTCTACTTTAACATCCCTGAACCCAACCAGCTGCTGGTAGTATCTACCCTCAATCTCAACAATAAGTTGATAAAGATTAGGCGTCTCGGCACTCCAAAGCTGTGGGTTGTTCACTATCTCATCTACTTTAAAGGTAGCTATCCCACTGCTCAGTTTGGGTTGAACCGTTTTTTCAAACACTGCAATGCCATTACTATCAAAAAGTGAAAGGCTGATGTTGGGTAGCTGGCTCGTTGTATTTGTTAGTACCCCGCTAACTGAAAGGGTGGCCTCAGTATAGCTTTTACTGAATGAAGTGTTAACCTCAATATCCCAGAGTGCATTTTGAGGCTGAGCGTAAACAAATACATCGCGAAAAATTCCGCCTAATCGCCAGAAATCCTGATCTTCCAGGTAACTTCCATCGGACCAGTTGATTACCCTTGCTGCCAAAAGATTCTGTCCAGCGGTAATGTATGGTGTAATGTCGAACTCGGCGGGGGTCATGCTTCCTTGTGAGTAGCCAACGTAATGGCCATTTATCCAAAGGTCAATTGCCGATTGTACCCCAGCAAAGTGAATTATTACCCTACTGCTATTCCAATTCTCAGGGATCCGGAAGGTGTGGCGGTAAAGCCCGGTCTCGTTTCCCTCGTTTGGAACAAAGGGTGGATTAGCTGGGAATGGGTGTATTTGGTTTGAGTAAATTGGAGTACCATACCCCTTAGTTTGCCAGTTTGATGGAACAGGAATGGTGCTCCATTCGCTATCGGTAAATTCTACATTTGAAAAGTTTTCGGGAGTGTTCAACGGGTTGTTTATCAGCATAAATTTCCAATCCCCATTTAAGGATTGCACAAATTCAGAATTGAAAATGTAGGAAATACTGCTTGACTTTTCAGGAAATGGGACCAGTAGAGTGTGTGAGGGCAGCCTGTTTATGGCAAAAACCTTTGGGTCCTGCCAGTTCTGCGCTTGCAGCATAGTGCTGCAAACGCAGAGTAATATGAAAAGTGCTTTTCGCATCATCATTTAGCAATTTTTTCTTGAATCTAGAACAGATAACCAACCAAAACGTACAATCCCGATGAACCGTAATTTTTGTCCATGGCCACGCCATAATCGGCCGATACCACAAAGTTTTCATTCATTACGATTTTCAAACCAGCGCCAAATGTGGTATATAAATCTTTATAGCTGTTTGAAAACAGCTGGTTGCGTTGGGCAACAGGAACATTTGTTAGGTCCATATCGTAACCTTTCAATACCTTGCCAGCATCGGCAAAAAGGTTAAAGCCTAGGTAAAAGTTTTGCCCAATGGCATGGAAGCGGTATGCCTTCCAACGAAGCTCAAAATTACCGATAGCTGTATGCTGACCAACAACCCTGTTCATCAAAACACCCCTAACGGTTTGAGCGCCACCAAAACCTTCGTAGTAGTTGCTGGTGGTTAGATGCTGACGGGCGTAAAAAGGCACGTTACCTAGGTTCCCTTCGTACCAGAGTCTATATGCAAACGATAGTTTTTCCTTTACAAGCGTTAGGTATTGGCGATGGATTAACGATACTCGTCCGTAGTTATCGTTGTTGCCAATGAACTTGGGCGATGCCCTAAAAAGTAGTTCTGTCCATACCCCTTTCATTGGGTTAGTTAAGCGGTCGCGGGTATCAAAAACCAGCCCAAACTTAACACTATTATCAAATCCACCATCTTTTTCGTCGGCCGAGATGATTCCCCAGCTAACAAGCTGATCGTATAGAATGGGAACATCGGGGATAAGCTCATCGTCGTCGCGACCTTTGTTTAGGTGGTCAATATCTACTGTTGCAACATCGTACCAGCCAAGGTCAAAACCTGCAATCCACTTAAATTTGCTGTCGGCTATTCTGTCTTCAAGTAGGAAATCGGCTTTTGCAAGCTTACGGTCGTATTTGTAAAATACTTGAGAAATAAAATCGTCGGTGGCATTGATATTTTCAAAATCGGCGTTGTAAACGGTTTGTGTGCCGTTAAAACCGTAGAATGGGTATGTCCTGTTCCGGTTAAAGCTTAGGCGACCAATAAAGTGTTTGTTTGGAATAAGTGTGTAGGAATCGAAGTAGGCAATGGCATCCATGCTACCCTTTGTATAGGCCGATAGCTGAAGGTAAAGGTTGTGGTTGAAGTCGGGATACCTGGAGCCGTCGCCAAAATCGAACGAGTTAACAATGGCTCCATAAAGGAAGCCCAGGTTTGAGTCGTAGCCTAATGCCGGTAAAACACCAACTGTCCAGCCGGTTTTTACTTCTTCGTTGGTCTTCTTTTCCTGATTTTCCTGTGCGAATGATGGCATTGCAACCATGCAAATCAGTAATGCAAAAATAACTTTTCTCATAGCTTTAAATTTTGATTTTTGGTTAAGGTTTTGGATAGCTATTTAGAAAAGTGATGTAACCTGGTCGTTCAAATAAAAAGTTTGAACAATTTTATCAAAAGTTACACGTTCTAACTAATTGATATACAGATTTTATAACACAGGATGATTGAGGAGATTCTTCTAAGTATTTTTTTTAGTTGAACTCCTAAAGGCCTTTTTATATTCGGATGGTGTCATTCCGGTTTCCTTTTTAAAAAGGGTATTGAACGATGTTTTGGAGTTAAACCCTGAATCGTAGGCAATACCCAGGAGGGTCTCGTTGTCGAAGTTAGGATTTGTAAGCCTTTGCTTGGCCTCTTCAATCCTGAAACCGTTGATATAGTTGAAAAAGTTTACGCCAAGTTCCTTGTTAAGGTAACTGGAGATTTCCTGGGAACTTACTTTGAGCTGGTCGGCTAAATCCTGAATGGTTAACTCATTATTCAGGTAGGGCTTGTTCTTAACCATGTGCTCATAAAGTAAATCGCTCAATTTTTGTGATGTTTTGGTCTGTAAATCTTCAGTTACCTCTATTTGTTTAGGTTTTTGGTATTGGTAGAGTACCGGCTGGTGGATCCCGTAATAGCTTATGGAAAAGGTGAAAACCAGTAAACCCAAATGGAAAAGCTCAATGGGATTAAAAGGGAAAATATTTTGGGTTGAAAAAATTATAAAGGTAATGCCCGAAGCAAAAAAGCCAGAGAGGATCCAAATGGCTATATTTTTGACCCAGTTTAGCATGATAGTTTCCGAGCGGTACGAGAAATGGTCGCCCAGTGTGCGATTATGTTTTCGGATTAGAATGAGCGATGCTCGCCAGTAGTAAAGAATAACTATCAGGAAAAGAGCATAGTTGAAAATTGCCAGCCAAGTGATTGGCCCTTTGCTGTAAAAGTTAACGGAGTCAATATCAATTGGTTTGCCCCAAACGGCTGCAATAAGTATGAAAAGGTAAAACGGAATGAGGTGCCTATGAATATTCCGGAGGGTTGTAGGCTTTTTTGATGTTAAAAGTTTAGTATAGAAGAACAGGAAAGGCCCATAGCTTAGCGGGATAATAATTAAATCGGGCAGCCAGGTTAGATATTTTGCATTAAGTAGGGAATAAAGCATCTCGATACCAATCACAATTAGCCAAATAACCAGTAACCGGTCGGCTGCTCCCTTGTTTGGTTTTCGGTAAACCAGTAAGGCTGCAAACCAGGCCTGAATAAGGCCAATATGGTAAATGGGTATTACGTTGGTCATCGCAATAATTTTGCATAAATGTAGAAAAAAGAAAATAAAAAAACCGCTCAGCTGAGCGGTTTTTTGTTGTCCTGCCAGGGGTCGAACCTGGACTCTTCTGATCCAGAGTCAGACGTGTTGCCAATTACACCACAGGACAATGCTGTTACAACGCTGCAAAGATAATGTTTTTAAAAATTGATTTGCAAAATATTTTTGCAAATTTTTATGGTAAGGCTTTTTGTTAAGGGCAATAGCCGGCTATTTGCCGGCTAATTTTGCCCAAGTGTCTTTCAGAGTTACAGTTCTGTTGAACACCAGATGTTCAGGCGTTGAATCGTAATCAACACAGAAGTAACCAAGGCGCTCAAACTGGAACTTATCTAATTGTTTTGCGTGTTTTAGTGATGGTTCGAGATACCCCTCAATAACTGTGAGCGATTCGGGATTGAGTGACGATTTCCAATCCTGCCCTTCGGGAACATCGTCGGGGTCGGGTTTGGAGAATAGCCTATCGAATAGCCTGATTTCGGCTTTTACGGCATGCGGAATGGAAACCCAATGTATTGTGCCTTGAACCTTACGTCCATCGGGCGAGTTACCGCCGCGTGAGGCTGGGTCGTAGGTGCAATGTAACTCAATAACATTGCCTTGGGAATCCTTAATTACCTTCTCGCACTTTATGAAGTAGGCATAGCGCAAGCGCACTTCCTGACCGGGAGCCAGACGGAAAAACTTCTTGGGTGGGTTCTCCATGAAGTCGTCGCGCTCAATGTATATTTCACGGCTAAATGGTATAAGGCGCTTACCAGCTGTTTCGTCCTCGGGGTTATTGACGGCTTCAAGCTCTTCAACCTGTCCTTCGGGGTAGTTGGTAATAACCACCTTAAGGGGGTTGAGTACAGCCATGCGGCGCTCAGCACGCTTATTTAAATCCTCGCGGATACAAAATTCCAGTAACGATAAATCGATTACGTTATCGCGTTTGGCCACACCTACCTTATCGGCAAAGTAACGTATGGCTTCTGGGGTATAACCCCTGCGACGTAAACCGCAAATGGTAGGCATACGGGGATCGTCCCAGCCCATTACTACCTTTTCCTGTACCAGCTGTAAAAGCTTACGCTTGCTCATTACTGTATAGGAGAGGTTCAGGCGGGCAAACTCGTACTGTTTTGAAGGGAAAATCTCCAGCTTCTCAATAAACCAATCGTATAGGGGGCGATGCACATCGAACTCTAGCGTACAAATGGAGTGGGTAATTTGTTCAATGGAATCGGATTGGCCATGTGCGTAATCGTACATGGGGTAAATGCACCACTTGTCGCCAGTTCGGTGATGCTCAGCATGTATAATGCGGTACATAATGGGGTCGCGTAATAGCATATTGGGGTGCGCCATGTCAATTTTAGCGCGTAGCACCTTTTCGCCATCCTTAAACTCGCCGGCGCGCATGCGGCGGAAAAGGTCGAGGTTCTCCTCAACCGATCGGTTGCGCCAAGGACTTTCCTTTCCGGGTTGGGTTACAGTACCACGGTTTATGCGTATCTCTTCCTGCGACTGGTCATCAACGTAGGCTAACCCCTTTTTGATTAGCAGCTCGGCCCACTCGTATAGCTGCTCAAAGTAGTCGGAGGCGTAAAACTCATTTGCCCATTCAAAACCAAGCCAACGTATATCCTCCTTTATGGAGTTTACATACTCTACGTCCTCCTTTACAGGGTTGGTATCGTCGAAACGCAGGTTGGTTTTGCCACCATACTTTTGAGCCAAACCAAAGTTAAGGCATATCGATTTTGCATGACCAATGTGCAGATATCCGTTAGGTTCGGGCGGGAAACGGGTAAGCACTCGGCCTCCATGTTTGCCTGTTCGAATATCTTCCTCAATAATCTCCTCTAAAAAATTTTTTGGCCTTTCGCCGCTGTCCCCTAGGGTTAATTCGTGTTCGGTCATTGCTTTTAGTGTTTTATCAGAACCAACAAAAATAGAATTTTGTTAACAAATAGATTTTTTAAAGCACACTTTTTTTAAAGGGTATTTCACTTTCCTTCAGCAAACCCGCTAAAGGTATTGATTTATAACAGGTTTCATGAAAGTTTACCAAAAAAGTTGAATGGAATTGGATACATTTCCAATTCAGCACCTTGGCAATTATGGAAATTTGGAATTACTAGTAGGTAACGAAGTTGAATGGAACCTGAGCCAGTTCCGATAAATCCTCACCGGCCTCACGAAGTTCGGAATCATCCTTGTCGTAATACCAGTTGATGTTTAACGGTACCTTAGCTTTTTGTATCTGGTTAAGTATGATGATAATGTCGTATAGGAATTTTGCGGATGATGAGTTAAAGTAAACCAGTTTAAACTGAAATTCAATGGGTTGGATTTGTTCTTCCTTTAACATCTTGCTCTTTAGCTCGTTGCTAAACGATTCCAACCAATCCAAAATGGGCATATAAAAGTCTCTAACGTTCTCAGGGCGTGAGTAGCCTGAAATGGTCAGTCTATTCTCGCTTGGGTTAAAATCGATATATGGTGTTGTGTTGCTAGCCTGTAAAACTAATGGGTTCATTCTAATCAATTTTACGAGTTAGGTGTGATAGGAATAAAGTTGAATGGGAAATTAATCATCTCTGAAATTTCCTCGCCTGACTCAAAAATTTCGTCGTCATCCTCATCGTAGTACCAGTTAATTTCAACGGCATTGCCTTTGGAGTGAAACTTCATGAAAACCATAAGTATATCCATAAGGAATTTTGATGAGGCTGAGTTGAAGTAGGTAAGCTTAAGATTCAGTACAAGGTTGCTTTTGTTAAAGTTAGTGTTTTTTGCCAAAACATTATCCTCGTAGTCTTCCAGCCATTTGATGAGCGGCTTGTAGAATCCAACGGTATTTTCGGGCCTTGAAAAACCTGAGATCTCGAAAACCGAATTTTCCGGATCGAAAAACACGCGGGGTGTAAACTCGCTGGGCTCTATGTATAATGGTTCCATGGTCACTAGTTGTTTTGGTTTTGAAGCGACACCTTAATTCTCAGAGTAAAGTATGTGTACTGTTCATCAATATCGTCAAAAGTAAACTCCAGCTTGTTTTCAGTAACCTTGGCGATATTAATAATGCCCAGACCAGCACCACCTTTCTGGGTGACATTTCCACTGAGGATAACCTCCTTGTAAAACTCCTTTAAGCCAGCTTTATCGAGTTGATTAACTTTTTCCAAACGTTCTTTTAACGGTCCAATTTTTACTTTTAGTAATGAATTTGAGCAGGTTAAGTCTACCTTGTCTTTTTCCAGTATTAGCGAAAATTTAGGTTGATAGTTATTGCTCCCCTTTATAACATCCTGATGCTTATATATGTTTTCCAGGCTCTCGACCATTGCCGAGTAAACCTTTTTGCGAATGGTAATTCCAAAGTTGTACCGCTCCAGCAACGATGTCATCTTGTTGAGCAAAAAACCTATCTCCTCATAGGAGAGTGGACCGTAATGATTTATTAAAACTTCGCCTTTTTCCACGATAGTTTGAGGTGTTTGTATAATTAATTACTATGATATTTAACGCAAAGTTTCACTAAATAGCCGACTAAAGGTAATACATTTTGACGAATAGTATATATTGAATTGATGAAAAAAAACTGAGTCGTGGTAAAAATAAGAAAAT
>ERZ795050.1257-NODE-1257-length-34016-cov-6.809958_pt1 | contig 34016 bp, 21 predicted proteins | sample MGYA00375134_ERZ795050 | MGnify/ENA primary metagenome ERZ795050 (study PRJEB30179, sample SAMN05720221) | activated sludge metagenome | isolation source: Anaerobic digester | place: Japan | collected 2015-05-26 ... | reverse complement strand
AAGAGGATAACTTTTGGGAAATTACTGAGTATTGATGAGGTAGTTGTTGGGGAAATTTAAAGGTCTGAAGGCATGGGTGGAACCTCTAAACCCTCTGAAACCAGCGTAGCACGAAGCCTGGAAATATACTCAAGAAGCCTCGTATTTCTATCTGCTGCCTTGTTGTAGGACTGTTCGAGTTCCTTTATGCGTGAATGCAATCTTTCTACTTCCTCTCTTAGAAGCGCAACTTCATCTTTCTTAATCTGTCTTTTGGAGTTTGCATAAGAAGATACCCAAGTTAATATAGCGGTTATAAGAGCAGAAATTGCTAAAATTAGCTCTGGTGACATCAGTCCTCCCAGAAGAGAGTGTATATATAAGCCAGTGCAACGTACGGATAAATAAACGAAGAAGCTTTGGACCAATCACTTAATATGAACGAGATGCTTGAAAAGATCCAAAAGAAAACTAGAAATACTCTTGTAATCCGCGTTAGCTTGCTATTGAATATTGCAAAAAGAATGTTGGATGCCCCCATAGTAATCGCCAAACCTCCCCATACGTATGCCGGGGCAATAGCAAGATAGTACCTATAAATAGAAAGTGAGGGGTGAACAAGTATTATCCATATACCCCATGTAATAGATACTAAGTCCAGGAATATTTCGATGTCTCTGCATCCAGATAAGAAAGTCTTGAGCCGTTTCATGGACAAATTATAAAATATAGATCTAAGCCTGTAAATGGTATAATTTAAACATGCTTCTTATAGATGTTTCCAATAAGTGCCAGCTGAACTGCGAATACTGCTATGCGACACACAAAGTACCAGAACTGAATCTGGTAAACTTGTTGTCAACATTGCTCGTATTTAGAGAGTCTGGTAAGTTCTGCTTTCACGGGAATGAACCACTGTGTGAATTTGATTTGGTTGTAACTGTGACTAAGTTCTTAAAACATAACTTTCCTAAATGCGACTTATCGCTACAAACAAATGGGTTGTTTTTAAAGGACAACATAGCGGAGTTCCTCATAGAGCATGACATCGAAGTAGGTGTGTCACTTGATGGTCCATGGCCACTAAATCGCCTACGATGTGACAAGAAAACAACAGAAGTAATTCAGAAAAATATCAAGAATTTCTTCAAACTTGGTGGACAAAGGACTGGAATTATCTCTGTTATGACTTATGTGAATACTCCACATAAAAAAGAGATGCTTGAGTGGACGAGAGAAATGGACGAATCTGGAGCATCTGGTCATAGATTTAATCCAGTCCTCTTAAAGCCGCAATTAGCCCCAAATCCAAATGATCTTATCGAGTTTTATACGATGATGGCGGATGAAGGGATTAACTTCACGCCGTGGATTGATTTATTTAAGAAACAGGACGAAAAATGCTGTTCATGGCGTGGATGTGACCCCGAGGCCTCAAGTATACCGATAGTCCTTCCAGATGGATCTGTCTCATCATGCTTAAAGGCAGCTCCTATTTACCATTGGTCGAAGCCTATTGGACTAAGAGCCAGTTTACTGCAACAATTGAGCTATGAAGAAGGTGGATGTAAAGGATGTAAATGGTGGAGCATTTGTATGGGAGGATGCCCACACGAAGGAGAAGATGCAACATTCCGTTCCCAATACTGTGAAGTTTGGAGAGCTCTCTTTGCCAAAGCCTTCGGGGGATCCGCCCCTAATTCAGTCGGTTGTTTATACGAGAATCGGAGAAAAAACACCACCGCGGCAGGATCTTGTGGAAGTAGAGGTTAAGGTTACAGCAGATGACATACGAAAAGTAGGAGCATCTACCGTGCCAGCTTGTAACCTCCAGGATCTTGAGGATCTAATTGATAACCACAATATGTATCACAAAATAATAGCGACCATCGGTCTTTATAATGGTTTTATGCATAAGCACTTGCAACCAACGAACTCAAACACTGGGTTCTTCATTGCTTACTCCAAGGAGCGTTCCTTGTTAGACTTGTTTAAAAGAGCCTATATCAAAGGAGACCACAAAATCCAGGGAGGATTATTGGGGTATAGCGACTGTTGTATTGATTCTTTCACTGAGCTATCAAAAATTGGATATATTGATACATCAGTCCCATATTTGATGAAAGGCCAAGACAACGCATATTTGACACCAGTTCTTAGATATGGTGGGTGGAGAGTAATTCCATTTTTGCCGTGTTCACCATATTGCAAGGCCGCATTGAGAATAGCTAAAAAATATTTAAATTACACCGATTGTTGGTGGAAGGGCGAAGATTATCAAGTAACTGTACAACGAGGGTTAATTACTGTCGAAACTGGACCAATTAAATTAATGTCTGGTACAGTTAAATTTAGCGATAAACTAATCTTTAGAGGGACTTATGCCTAACGTAAAACAGATGCAGTTTAATAATGTTGAAGACTGGGCAAGTGGAGAGTTTTATGATACCCATACTGCAAACCCACGTGGTGCGCTAACCATTGGTTGGCCTGTAACAGCAGCTGGGATTGAGAAGTTCCTCTATAGGTTTGCGTCTTCATCAGGCGATAAAGTTAAGAATGAAACGGATGAAAGACAAGAAGCTACTATTAGTGGTAGCTTTTCTTGGGAGGAGTTAACAGGTCCAAAGAGGCATTATTTGCGTCTAAGTGGCGGATCAGTATCTATCCCGGTAAGCACTAGCTGGGGACCGGATAACTATGTAATGGGTGTATTGGTACGTATCAGTGAATACCCTTCTGGTGATATGCTTCTTATCGGAAATCCTACAGGAATCTTCTCCATCTACCTGACATCAGACGGGTATATAAAAGTTCCAAATGTTCCAGGAAAAGAAGCGGCCATAAGTAAAAAGAGATTTCCAAAGAACCAGATAGTGTCTGTCACGCTAGCAACTGAAGCAAACTCTGGGAGATTTCTCGGGTTCCACGGATTTATGAATGGCGCATACGTTGGGACTGTTGAAAGCTCAACATTTAACGTGTCAAAAAATAACATACAAATAGGGCCCGGGCACATGGATATATTTGAAGCTTGGTTGCTTAAAGGCGATTACAAAACCCGGGCAACCCCAATTAAAGAGGGTGCATGGGTATCAGAGATTTTTGATATTGGATACATCCAACGGCTAACTGCTATTTCAATAAGAGGAAATATCAATAAAAGCCATGTAGTTAAATGCAAAGCGAGCTTCTCAGAAACACCGAATCTAGCCGCATTGGAAGAAGCCCAATTTCAAACAAATGAGCCCACGACATACATAGTACCGAATATGGTACATGGCCAGCATGGCCAAGTAACAATTGAAATGGCTTCTCTGGTTCCAGAGGATCTACCAGTTATAGAAAATCTAACTCTTCACTTTGGGGACTATCCGTATCTCGCGCCAGTACATTTTCCATCTTCTGTTGTTCCAGAAGAGGATATTCAGGCCACTGGATTGCCGGAGCAGGATGACATCCAAATCACTGCAGGTGATGTGTCCAGCCCTTCTGCTATAACTGCAAAGTCTAAAGAACTTGATCTGATAGCAAAGATTGGAAATACCCAGTTCCAGAGAAAGATTAGGCCAAGAAAGGGATGGCCTGAATTTGCAAGATTGTCTAACAGAAATTGCATTTCTCCATACAACATTTCGCCACCGCTTTGGTATCTTGGCCCGCTTCTAACACCAACTCCAATACTTGGACAGCCTCTGGTTACAGAGGAAGGCGCAATACTGGCCCATGGGGAATCTGACTGGTTCGCTTGGGACGGGTTTGGGAAAGAGCTTTGGTTTAGATCGTGCGAATATCCGATTATCGGAGAAGGGACCACTAACAATAAATTCTTGTTTTTCCCTACAACACACGACATCAGATGTGTAGATCTGAGAGATGGATCGCTGGTATGGGTTTACTTGCCATCAGCCGCCCCTTCTGGGATGTTGGCCTTGCTAGAAAACGGATCTATTCTTGCCCCACTAATAGATGGAAAACTGGTCTTTTTAAGCGTCTCTGGACTGTTAATTAAAGAAATAGATTCTGGTTTTGGTGGTGGGTTTCATCTGGACTCCGCCTACGTCGATACACCTTATACTGAAGCCTATCATGTAGATTATCCGGCCAAATATGAGAACCACAGCGACTACTCAGACCATACAAATTGGACAGATACTTATAGCGCAGGGAGTTCTGAAATTTTTTATACTGTGGGTGGAATCGACATTAGAGGGTCACATACGAATCATAAACCTCCTGATGGGGTTCCGTTAGAGGTTGATCAAACGGAGCATGCAAATGTAGCACATACTGATGTCGCACATGGGGATACATCACATAGCGATTCAGTACATGCTGATGAACCTTATTCAGACGTTACAGTCGAAGAATCTAGTGGACGTGGTGTTAGGTTCACAGATGAGGGTTTTGGGAATGATATTCTTCTGGTCTTTCCCGCGTTTGCAATTATTCTTGATCAGGATGGAACAGTTGTTTCTGTAATTAGTAGTGGTAGCAGGATAACTGCTGCCGTAGTCAACGATGATATCGGCCAAGATGGATCAACACTGCGCTTGGTTCATGCCGGGTTTGCAGATGGATATATAAAAACGTTTGCAGCTGAGACAGGAGCGGTTCTATTTGAGAGAGAATTGGACTCATCTGTTCAATTTGTTATTAACGTGCCGTTTAAAGGAATTCCATTACTTGTAGGAACAGAAAACAAATTATATTTACTAGATCAGCGCCTGGAGACTAGTTGGGAACTCAATCTACCTTCAAATCCATCTGGATGGCCTTCTATTGCAGGCGATAACCTGGTTGTTAGCCTCCAAGATCGTATCCTGGTGGTCTCGCCTTATGGTGTCGTCGTAAATGAGGTACTGCCACAAGAAGAACTTACCGGATCTCCTGTAATTATGAAGACAGGGACACTTCTTGCACCATCAGAACGTGGATTGCTTGTTTATGGGTCGTTCACAAGAGCGCCATTTATTGGATACCAAGTATGGCCAGAAACAGTCCACACAAAAGAGCAGTTTTATCTTGTAGATCGTTCATCGGAAATCCTTGGCGAGATAGCCAATGTACGATGGGTTGTTCGAGGAGAGCAACTAGAGGGGCCAGTTCAAAGGCTGTCCATTGATCAAGCTGGAACTTACGAGATTATTCACGCTGCCTGGAACGAGCTTGGGCAAAAAGCAGAAGAAAAAATAAGTTTGCGTGTTTATCCATCATTTGTTGAAGAGCGGCCTTTAGTTTGGGAAATGGAACATCAGGCCGTAAAACATGTTTCTGGAGTCGTAAAATCGGAGGACGAGTTGAGAATATTTTATCCAGATGAAGGGTTAAGCGAAGTCTATCAAGATCAGCCGGTACAAATTGATCTTGAGATTTTTGGCACGTATCGAGATATTACAGATGCCTCGATACTATTTGTATTGAAAGAAGCTGAAAGCTCAACTGCTACAGCCAAGCTGAGCATTAACGGAGTTCTTGTTGAACCTGAGGCTGGGAGGGCAAGAATAGAAATATCGCCCACAGACTGGAAGAAGGTATCACCAGGAACTTACTATTGGGGTATTTACATAACGTATCCCTCTGGTAGGGTTGAGCTTGGTGGGCGTGGTCGTATTGAAGTAAGGGCGGCTCTTGCTTAGCACACTAAGTTCCGGCATTAGAATATCTGATAGAGTGTCAAAAACACTCTCTTCGGATATTAAGCTGTCTGAAGGTGGAACAGAAACTTTAGCTTCAGATATACGGGTCTTTACAGACAGGAAAATTACTAAAATCTCCAGAATTCGACTATCTGGAAGAAAAACAAGTATAAAAGCATCAAGAACTAGAATATGCGATAATATTTTTGAAATACTAGCATCGTCTCTTAGGGTTTATGGCACAAATAAAAATACCACAGAATCAAAATTCCGTATTTACGGCTCAGAATATCGTGTAATTAACAGCTCGCTTCGTATTTGGGACGAGCCGTTAGGCTATATAGATGGGAATATAGGTGTAAGGTCACTTGGTAGAATAAACATTGCTAACAGGGAGAGCGAGAGCAGGGCATCGATTATACGAAAGCCAGCACAAATAAGGATTTGTGGGCAAATAAGTCTGATCACTCCAAGTCTTTTGTATATTTCAACAGCATTTTCCCGTATCTCAATGATACGAATTTATGATATCTATATCAGGACCTCTGAGTCCAAGCTTAGGCTTGCAAGCGGTCTTTCGGTTAGCATTGCAAGTGCTTTAAGCATTTGGGATAAAAGCCTTGTAGTTTCCTTTGGAACATACCCTAATGTCCTACTAGACGGATATTCAACTCCTGGTTAAAATAAGCACATGTCTTATCCTAAATCTAGACACAAAGAAGCATACGAGCTATGGAAGAGCGGCTGGTCTGCTAAGCGTATTAGCATGCAGCCAAATATGCCTGATAGGCGTGAGCTTAGAGAGTGGATGAAACCAAACTATCAGTGTGACTGTGGATATCACGGTTGGCTTGCTTTGCGCCGACAGGAAATTGAAGTCCAAAGAAGCCTCACCCCTGAAGACGAGCGATCACTTGATGAGCTAGAGAGGGAGATCGAAGGACCCGAAGAAGTACTGTCCGCTGGACTGCTTAAGGCCATATCTGATGCCGTTGGAGTAAATATTTCCAAAGAATTAACTGGCGACCTTCAGGCCGATATGATATCGACTGCATACATGATTTTGTCTCGCGTAAGGGAAGTGCTACCAGATATTCAGATCAAAGATGCCTTTGCGCTTAGACAAATTCTTGGTGTTGCCGTGCAAATTCTTACTGCATTTCGTCCTCCGATTGAAACCGAGAGAGACGAAGTTGCCAAGATTCAGATTGACTTCCCTGAATATCCGCGTGGTCTTGAGAAAATCGAAAACACGAATTCTGAATGAAAACCAGCAAGAGCTACCAAGTTATTTTGCCAAAGCTCCACCCTGGACAAATGAGGCTTTTCGAAGCCCTCAACACGCATAGATTTGTTGTGGCCTGCGTACCACCAAATACATTCCTTATTGGAAGTAATAAGCCAATTTGCGATATAAAGGTTGGGGATGAGGTTGTTTCAAGATGTGGTAGAAAAACCAAAGTTAAGGAAGTATTCAAGAGATTTTATAGTGGAACGTTATACACAATAAAGGCTAGATTTCTGCTACCAATTCGTTGCACCGAGGAACATCCTCTGCTTGTGACAAGAGTAACCAATGATGGCAATACTTCAGATACAGTTTGGATGACTGCCAAAGAAATAAAAAACTCTTTTAACAAAGACAAGTATTGTAGGTTTTATCTCAACATCCCGATTTTAGATGGTTCTTATGATACCAAAGAGTGGAAATTTGAGAATAGAAGTTTTCCATTGACCACGGAAACTGCATGGGCTCTTGGAGCTGTTATAGCCAATTCGCTTGATTTGACTTCTGCTAAGTTCAAACACAAGAATACAGCAAAAAGATTTCAAAACACACTATCCAGGCTTGGCTTTGCGACGGTATTAAATAAATGGCGTGATCGATATACAGTACAGTTGCCAACCAGTATTTCGAGAATATTTGGCGAGCTACTTGGCAAACAAGAAAAAGACAGACACATACCAGATGAGATTCTATTTCATCAAGACTTTTCTATCTTGAGATCGTTTATTGAAGGGTATTTAGATGGAACTGGGCACAGTAGACAAGCGAAAGAGATTGCCAGCGAGGCACTAGCGCAACAGTTACAACTCGCATCAGTCAGGCTAAATGGGATGATTGCAGTTTCACACAAACAGGCAGGCTTTTTTCAACGACACAAGCAAAGCTTTATAGTGGATTTCGCCCCAAATAAAAAATATTGGAGGCGACCCGGATTTTTTCTTGTGCCAATTGAAGAAGTTTGTGAAGAAGATTATCAGGACTACGTTTATAACCTTTCGTGTGAAGATGAAACATATCTCGTTTCAAACGCAGTAACGCACAACTGCACTGGACGCAGGTGGGGAAAAACTCTTGGTGCACTGATTATCATGTTTTACAAGGCCCTCGAACAACCAAACTACATTGCATGGTGGGTTGCTCCATCTTACAAGATTTCAAAGCGGTCTTATCGGCTATTCAAAACCATCTGTGACAGAAGTCTTATTTCATATATTTCTGATACAGACATGTATATAAAACTTATCAACGGATCTGTTATAGAATTCAAATCCAGCGATAGACCAGAAGGCTTACTTGGAGAAGGTCTAAACTTCGTGGTATATGATGAAATAGCTGAAGGCAGCCCAGAATCATGGTATATGTATCTACTGCCTTGTCTGTCTGACAAGCGTGGACAGGCATTACTACTCTCAAGGCCTTATGGAAACTGGTTCTATGATTTGTGTGAAGAGATTCAAGCATCGGATGAAGGCACAGTTATGTATTTTGAGTCGCGTGAGAACCCATATTTCCCACCAGAAGAGTGGGAAGCAGCAAAGAAGCGACTTCCACCCGCTATCTTCCAGGCAGAATATGCTGCGCAATGGGTAAAAGGAGCATCTGCTGTATTTCCAAATGCCAAGGACGTGCTAGTTAAAACACTACCGAGATACTATACTCCAACGATAATTGGCGTAGACCCTGGAAGAACACGAGACTTTTTCTTTATAGCCATAGTTAATACGCGGAGACAAATTGTTTATCTAATGCACTATCGTGGAATGCCGTTTAATGAGCAAATAGAGGTTATTCGAAAACTCTCCAAGACTTATGATGGTCACGTCTATATCGATTCACACGTACTCGGATACGGACTGTATGACATGCTGAAAGCATCTGATGTTGGCATGAGAGTTACTGCATGGCCAATTAAAGATCCAAAAGCGCGGGCACTTGCGATTGAAACACTTGCACTGGAGCTAGATCCGTCTAGGCCGGAGCATTTCTCTCTTCCAACTGACTTCCCGCAAGAATGTGAACCATCACTCGATGAGCTAATTAAAGAGCTGTCTTCAATGGACTATAAGTTCATGCCAAATGGATTAATTAAATATGAGGCTGGACAAGGAATCCACGATGATGGCGTGATTGCACTTGGATTAGCTGCCATCGGACTAAATGACCGATATTCTCGCGTTGTACAAATTCGCCCAACACCAGTAAAGCGGTATAATAAACCCGATGTCACTAGAAAATTTAGCGTGCAGCGAAAATATTCTAAGAAGGTAGCGTCACATGACAAAGCCTACCTATAGAGAGTTGATGGAGAAGGCCCAGCTTTCTGAATCAGAGATTGAATCTCTGGTTACAGATCCAGTTATTCGGGAATGTCTGATTCAATTAAAAATGGATGTTTTGATTTCTGGTTGGGTTGTAAAGGGATCTTCTAACGATGTAGCACTATTCTGTCGTCACATCCTATCGCGCATATGGGTAGAACTTGCGATGACTATGCTGAATGCAATAGCTAAGGGCACGCAAGTTTGTGAAGTATCTTGGGATATTGAAGATGTGCGAGTATTAGGCAGGAATTATCCAGCTTCTGTTGTACCTAAGCATTTTTATACTCTTCCAAAACGGTCTATCAAGTTCCTTTGGGATGAGGAACAACGCGCTATAGTTGGAGTTACCTACCAAAGTCCAAAAGGCCCGATTCGTCTTACAGATGAAAAAGTCATTTGGTACTCTTTCAGCCCGACTGACAGATCTTGGCCATTTGGTGTATCAATTCTTGAGAAGGTTAGGCCAATGCATGAGATGTTCTCAGATGCTATGGACCTTTTGGGTGCATATGTAGAAAACTTAACAATGCCACCAATTATTGGTTATGCTCCACCAGGAGAAATTCGAGATTACCGCACTGGCGAGGTGGTTGACGGTCTTGAATACTTGATGAATAGGCTTAAGGAATTGAGATCAGAGGGTATTGGAGTGTTCCCAACTGATTTAACTCCAGAAGGCCAACCAAAATGGCGGGTAGATTTCCAGGCAGGGGCCACTCCAGCTGGATCAGTCGAAATAGCTAGAATTCTTGAAATTGTTCGTCAATTCAAGAAAGAAGCGATTTATTCGCCAAACCAACAGCAATCAACAATGGTTACTGGTCAAATTCCTGCAGGATTGCCGGGATATATATTAAGGGAATTGCTTGATTCGTTTAATAAACAGATTGTTAAACATTTGGTCTACCTTAACTGGGGCCCTGAGGAGTGGGCTTACGTAGAGCCTGCCGATCAAGCGGCTGATATTGGTCTTGTGCGAGATATCGTAAGGTCATCTATCCAGTTCTCAGATGCTGACAGACAACGAATCTTGAAGCTACTTGATTGGTATGCACTTCTACAGATGTTTGGATTGCCTCTATCCATGGAGGAGGAGGAGGAGGAAGAGCAGCCACAGCAAGCTCAGACATTGCCAGGTCTTGGTGGTTTTGGTGGTATGCCACTCGGCGGTCTGACAATGCCTCAAAGCATACAACTTCCAGAAGGCCTTGAGCTTCCAACTACGCTTCCAGAAATACAGCCACCTGTGGAAGTTACAGAAGAAGTGCCTGAAGAAGTTCAGCCTAAGACGATGAGTGAAGATGTTAAGAGGGCCATGCGGGCAGCTATTCAGGGTCCATAGCTGATATGTGACACATTGAGACTGCTCCACGGCCACTGAGAAACTCTAGATAAGGGCCGCTACTCGGCCCTTCTCTTATCCATCTAGAAGGATTTTTTGGATACTGTTCGTAATAGACATATTTGCACTCCTCTGTCCTTCCAATGGCGAACAAGGCGCGCATTAATCTAGTTGATAAAGAATGTGGTTCAACAAGCTCTTCTGGTTTTTTCAGCGGAAGCAAAAACCTTTGGTTCGTGTTGACTTTTATATCAGTTTTATTGGCTTCACGATGATGAAACTGATGAACAACACCGGTGTTAGGAATACAGAAGTGTTGGATACCCATGTAATAGCAACGCCACCCAAGGTCAGACTCTTCCCCTCCCCAGCATTCTATTGACTCATCAAATCCACCACATCTAATCCAGTCTTCTTTTGTCATGGCAATACCCGATCCCCAAGTTAGTTGTGGGTAGTTGACATTGCCATCACTAGAAAATAGTAGCTCTTTCTTGTAGTAGTTGTTAGAAAATCTAAAGTCCGGATGTATTTTATTACCATCTTCCCAGTCAACAGATGTAACAACTAAAACCCCTGGTTTCGTGTATGCTCGCAAACTTTCTATAAAACCCGGCTTTGGGTAGGTGTCACCATCTAATTTGGTTACCACTTCTCCTTGTGCTAGCTGAATTCCGATATTCGACAGTCTTGATAATCTAAATCCTTTATGACGAACTGGGCAATAATAAATTCTCCTATCTCTTGGAACAAATCTCCAGTCAAAACACCCATCATCTATAACAATGATTTCATCAATTGGTTCAATCTGCGCTAAAAGAAGAAGGAGAGTCTTTTTCAACGACTCCCCTTTCTTATGTGTTATGACTACAGCACTTATCCGGTTATTGGACCCCAAGGTGTTCTTTTTTCAATTCCCTCTAACGCTCTATAAGTTCTAGTAGCCCATGCAAGCTCAGCTCTATATCTAGCATCAAAATCAAGGGCAGTGCGTGTATAACGAGATGGCGTACCACCGTCCCCAAACGGGTAAAGAAGCAATGTAGAAAGAGTCTTTAGAACAACCAGTCGTTTCAGAATAAGACCAACCCTTTCTCCGGTAAATGGTGGAGAGAAACCTTGTGATTCAAGGTCAACTTGAACTATCTCTTCAGCCTCTCTAATATGATCCCTAATACGCTCGTCGGTCATCTCTGTACTGTTAGCCAGAGATGGCCAATAGGCGTATACATCTTCTGGAGTAGCCCAACCCTTCATATTAAGTCTCGATTAGCCCAGCTGGGCCGTTAATAGCATGTTCAGTAAGCTCAATTGCCTGACGCTCGTATGAATCAGCCAACGGAGAAGATGCATCTCCTTTTTCCATTGCAATCCGTCTAAGGATATCGGCAGCTGTCTTTAGCACGACTATCCTTGTTAAGAATTTATATGCTGAAGTTCCAGTATCAGGAACTGGGACACCTCTAGCCCGAATAATAACAGTTAAAACCTCTGAATGCATCTCCATAAGAGATAGAACCTGAGCTCTTGTCGGGCTAGAACTCACCGTAAATTTTGTGGCTATAAGGGCCTCAAGATCTTCAATTGATCCGTAAATGGCGAACCTCCTTAAACATAATGAAGTAATCCGATTTTATCAGCATACAGACCACAAGAAAAGGGGGCCTTAAGGCCCCCTTTTCAATCAACACACCAACTAGCTTAGGCTGCTACGGTTGCGATAATAACTGAATCTGGGATCTTAACTACAGGAAGTCCACAGAACAGCGTGTAACACTTACGCCCAACCGGGTCCTCGTTCATAGTAGTATAGGAAACCGGCCCGTAGTCTACAGCCTCCTCGCCGTTATCGCTTAGATAGGCAACCTCACCAACTTGGTACTCTGACCAATCTGCGGTTCCAGGAACCATTATCACAGTATTGTCCGGGATATACATGGTTGAGCTGCCAGTCCACGGATCGGTGTAGTATTGATCCCAAACGACCCATGTAAGGCCGAAAAGATTATAGGACTCAATACCCTCCATGATGTTGATCCCGCGCTCTGTTGACTGTAGATAAGTCTTGATCAGATCGTTCTTGATGAGATAACCCATGGTTGTTGAGTTTAGGAATGCGTAGTTAAGCGCACGCCCTGTCTTTTGCACCACGATGTTGTTCCAAGCCTTAACATTGGCTCGGATATCTGTGGTGGTCGTACCCCATGGAGTTGTTCCGCTTACATCAGGTGTATTGTCAATTGAATAAGGAGACTCAATAGTGTAAAGGACGTTATCAATAACCAATTGGTTAGATGTAGACAGAGCCTTCCACTTTGCAACCTCCTTGGCCCTTGCGATACGACGAGCGTTCTCCTCTAGCTCCTCAGAGATGTACTCCACCGCCCTCATGGACTTGGATGTACCAAGGCCGCGAAGGTTGTTAAGAACATCGCTTGGAACAAGGAAGCTCTCCTTAACGTAAGGCATGCGGATTTTGATCTGAGACCGCGAAACAAGCGGACGAGAAATTGATTGTCCACCACGAGACACATACTTTGGCACTGCCTGTATGTTCTCAATTACGTCAATCTCAGCGTGGTCACCCTCTATTGGCTGATCTGGGAACAGGAAGGAAAGCTCGCTCTTCTGAGTTACAAACTCTTCGGGGAACTTAAATTTCCTTACTGCCCCAGTAAGATTCTGAGTTTCAAGAATAGCAGGTACTGACATTATTCACCTCCTAGAACTCTGTCTCGTCCACGATGCCGAAGAAACCATGGCGAGATAGATAGGCCTTTGCGTAGTCTAGAGCGCCTTCTTTCTCAACAATAAGAGAATCAGGCTTAATCAGTCCAGCCAGAATAATCCTGGCGCTAGTGTTTTGAGCTACTCCCTCCATATCAAGCAAAGACACTGGATCTAGGAGCACCGCGTACGGAACCTCTGTTCCATCAGTTACATATCCATATGTTGAGTTATAATCTATATGGGTGTAATCAGCTGTAACAGCCTCTCCAGAACCCGGGGCCGTCTTAAATTTGACGATTCCAAGCCGATAATCAACTGAATATTGATCCTTGGTTTGGGCAGCACCGTCAATATAAATCGTTTCCGAGTGTGGGACAACATGCTCCTTGGCCAGAGAAAATTCTGCTACTGACCCAGTACCAGTACCAACGTCCTCACCGGTAACCCTGGTAAAGTTCTCGCCAAACTCCTTAAGTAGGCCGCTAGAAAGCTTTGAAAGCACCAGCCCAGCTCGAAGATAGGTAGTTGGTGAGCTGCCATCATCCCGTGCTGTGCTTGAAATAATTCCAGACGTAATAACTGCGCCAGTAGGAGCTGCAAGAATATCGCCGAACTCCTCGGCATCAAAACGCTGAATTCCGTTTTTGGTAACTGACAATTTTTACCTCCTCGAAGACGCAAGTCCTTGTAGCGCCTTCATTATTTGTTCTCCATTGCCTGTATCATAAAAGGTGTTCAACGCTTTTTCTAGTATTTTAGACTCGAATTTATAAATCTTGCCACTTCGCACAAGGTTATTTAATTTCTCCGAATCTTCCTTGGTAAACATGTCTATTTGGGCCTTTTTAGATTTCTCTTTGGCAAGCTGGTGAACAAGTTTTAGCAACGTAGATCCGTCTACATGCTGCCTTGACTTTATTTTTTCACGAATAGCCACTTCAGCTAGGTCTGTTACGCCCATCCTTGAAGCGAACAACGAAGCTGATTCTATTTTCGCTAATTCAGCTAGTAGCTTTTTCGATAACGCTTCACGGACAGTGTCCATTGGACCAAGCGGAATCCCTTTTATAGATGCAAGAGTTGTTAGTCTGGCCTCGTCTACAATCTTTAAGGTTTCCATTAAGAGATCGAAGGGTCCTTTAAAGTCTCTGCCAGTTAAACTCCTTCTACACCCGGCAGCGGCGGCCTGTTTCATAGATCTCTTAATGGCATCTATCTTCTTCTTGTTATCGACCAAAGAGGCAATCTCTTCCTCTGGGGAGCTGTCAATTTCAGCTTCCACAAGCTTGATAATTGCCTCTAGCTCTTCTTGGTTAATGCTTAGCACGCGCCCTCTTCGTAGATGAAAGAATTGTCTCTACGAGATCTTGAGTATAAGCATCCGGTGTCACAGCTTGCTGGAATGTGTCAACTCGCCTTGGAGCTGAGTCTAGCAGCTGGAATAGAAGTGTCCTTACATGGCCAGAATTTGGGGTTGGTGTAAGGGCTGGATCAAGTTGAATCAACATTTCCTCAAGCTTTTGACACTGCATTTGATCCCATCCAGACAGTTGGAATTTCTCAACCGTAGCCTTTACAAGTCCCAAGGCCCGTCGCTTTAGCTCTGCCTCCATTTTTTGCAGGTCGATTTGTACATTCTCAGGAACACTTGGGTACTGCTCGGCTTTCGGGTACGTTTCCTCTGCCGGAGTTTCCTTGGCAATTGCCTCCTCTAGTTCGGTTGTGCCCTTGTTCTTCTTGGCCTCTGCAAGCACATCTTTTAGAGATTTCTTGATTTTGGCATTCTCTTGTGATGCTATGTCATCCTTGAAGATCTCAAGGGCCTCCTCGATCTCTTCAATGACCTTCTCACACTTCTCGGGCTGCTTTGACCTGTCAGATAGGACATCAATACGCTGTTCGAGCATTGTTAGGTCGTACTCTGGAATAACGTCGATTTTTTCAAGCGTCGCATCTGGTAGGAGTTCTAGCATTTCCTCTGCCAGAACACGTGGATAGCGTTTTAGCATTAGCGCATTAATCAGTTCAGACTGATCACCTTCTCCGCTTTTCCGTTGAAAAACAAGCTTTGAAAGCATGTCCACAAAAGAATCTACGTGTGGTTTCTTTTCAAAATTATCTACTTGAGGTGCGACTGGAATACTTTGTGTTCCAGTGGTAACCTCCGGAGAGGTGCCAGTTGCTGTAGTAACCTCTTGAGAGGTGCCAACTGTTTGATTTACAACCTTTTCTTCACTCATTTCGCCTCCAAATGCTGAGAATGGTATCGAAGGCTTATATGTTTCTACGCCCTCCTTCTCGGCATAAAGTGTCAAAAGCTTTGGCAGTGTAGTCATTGCTGGTAATGCAGCTCCTAGCAACGCTACACCGACAAGCACATCCGGTGTCCCCTCAAAGTTACGAGCAATTTCGGGTGACACGCCAATATACTGACCGTTTTTGATTAAACGAGCTACGGCCTTTGGTACTTTAACAAAATCGCCATAAAGAGCATCTCCAACAAGGAAGATCTTTGTTAACCAGCCAAGGGCTGGTCCTTGTGGCGACTGCTCTTCAGATTCCGATACACCAGAATGTTCCAGTTTGAGAGGGACAAACAACTTGTCTTTCAGTTTTTCAAACCTTGTTTTAAGCCCCTCTAGGATTTTTCCGGTAATCTGAATTCCATTCCAGACTCCCGCTTTCGCTATAGGAACGTTCTTCAGTATCACAACATCTGGGTTGCTCTTATCCTCTATTATCTGTAACTTCGGCTCATTCTTTGCAGCAAATTGATCGATCATCTCATCTCCCGGCCCACCAGAAATCGATACACGATACTGGTCCTTAACTCCCTTCCTTGGTGTAAAAACAATTTGCTTATCTTTCAAGATATAACGTTTAACTACATCATCTTCAAGTATTGTCCCTCGCCCTTTTTGGGCAAGGCGTACGAACACAATTGTATTCTTTGTGTCGTTCAAGAACTCACCAGGCTTAATGGATTTTGTTTCATTTATCTTTAGCTCGCGTAGAAACTTCTTCGCCTGGTCTTGGTCGATAGAAATTTCATTACCAAATACAGGTTCTTTCAAAGCATCGCCAGACAAACGGAACCAGGTGATATGTCCATTGGTTATCACCAATTCCCATGTATGCTCAGAGGGGGATTGTCGTATTGTCTTCCCCTCTAGCTTTGCCTTTGATGCTAGCCAACGCTGTAAATAATAGTATTTCATTTGTTCAATCGCTCAACAATAATCCCAACAGCTGTTGAAAGCAAGTCTATTTCACCGTATTTTATGGTTACAGGTGCCGGGAAAGCCATTACGATTTCTTTACACAATGCTATTAATGCATTTGGCTTGGGACCGAGTGCAGATCTTGCTTCTAATAGTTCTATATATAAAGTTGTTATTTCTCTCCACCCTGATGGGAGCCGAATAAATTTAGGCGGCCATATTAATTTGTATCTGTCAACAAAATTGGCATCGTTTTTAGAAATGGCAGCATAAATGGCTGGTCCGTATGTCTCCCAGAAATTTCCCCATGAAGTTGTATCGTTCAATGCAGCTTCTATTTCAGACACTTCTGGTAGTTGATACTCAAGGCCCCTTTCAAGCATGATACCGGCTTTTCTGACCAAAGGCATTTCAACGTTAATTTGCCATGCAATGCCTTCCTTAAAAAGATAAAGGAGTGTCCATGAAAGAGAATAGTCTTTTATACGTTCTGTCATGGCGAATGCCCTACTGGCCAATGCGTTCAGCCATTGCCATTCTAGGTAGGTCAATCTCACTGGGATATTCAGTGGCATGCTCTCCTTGTACTTTAAGAGAGCAAAGTTGAGGGCCTCCTCTTTTTCTAGAATTGCCATAGGTCCTCTTTCTTAGGAACATCGTCAGGCGTCTTTCTAACATAGGCATTAAGGTTCTTCTTTGCCCAAGCCACAGCCTCATCTCTCATTTCCTTACTACCGGTTAACCAGTACTGACACGATTTTGGCATCTTAGATCTAATTATTTTTGGGAGGGCGGAGACACCAACCGGTGTAATAAAATCCTCTTCAATAGCTCGTTCAGAAAGCATATATGGTAGCGCTGATTTGGTTGTAAATAGGAAGCCAACCCATAGTTCATTTCCAAGTTTTGCCTCATCGTCTATATATGGAAGCCCTCCAACGACTTGCTCTCTTGGTAAGAAGATTAATGACACCTTTCCATTATAAAAATTGTTTTCGGAGTATATAAATATCTCCATATAGTCCGGTTTGATAACTCCGAACTCTATTTCTCCACGGTCAAATGGAGCCAAAACGGCCCACGAATATCTGGTTGCTCCAACAAATCCAGGAGGTATCTGTATATAGGGTTGCTCAAACCAGCTCATGTCTTGCATTGCTTTAGGGATAAACACATGTTTCCTCTCCCAATTAAGGAAATCTGGCCTGTGTTTTTCTACAAAAGGATCTGTGAAGAAGCTAGCCTTTAATTTCTTTTGTAATTCTTCCCGTATCTGGTGCTTAAATCGTGGCTTAATGGAATCCCAGTCGTTTTTGGTAACTTCCTTACCAAGAACTGCCTTAGCCGCAATATCTATTTTTTTCTCCCACTCATCTGCAGATGGCAAAGAGAATGGACAAGCTATTGTGACTCCAGAGACCTTTCCATCTCCCAGAGTCCACCGCATATCAACATGGACAGACCTACCACGTCCGTGAAGCTCTTGCATGTACTGAAATTTATTTTCTGGATTATCTGGACCAACGATCTTTCTAAATTTGATGGTGAGCTTTTCCATGAAAAGCTTTTTAATAAATGACATGGGCGGGTTTTTATAAAAAACCCCATCAACCTTAACCACCAAAACATCGTCTTTTAAGGCTCTCTCAATGATATCTTTTAGCTCGTCCATTTATTTGAAAATAACGTCCTCATAAGCAGCCAGCACCTTAAAAATTGCTGCATCAAGCTTTGTTAACAGATACTTATCCTTTGTAGTGCCTTCAGGGACTGGTGTACCAACAAGAGGCATCAGTGTCTGGATTATTAAGCCTATAACAGTCTTTTCTGCTTGCTTTGGATCGGTCCCTCGTTGCGCAAGTTTTGCATCCCACGTAGACCCAGCCTGAAGCTTAATGGTCTCCATAAATGGAAGACTTTGGATATCTTCTAGTGTAATTGTATTTCTTGGTTGCACAGACTGAAGAGTAGCTTGCTTTTCTGCAAACCAAGCAGAAACTGCTGCTTTTGCTAGAGCAACAACTTCTGTAATGCTAGTCCTTGGATCTCTCTGGACTGAGACTTGGCCCATCGCCTTTTCAAAAGCATCCCAGAATATTGCTTGCTGTTTCTCGATCTCTCCAGCAAGGCTTACAAGATCTAGCCCACGTTGACGTGCCCGTTCGGCGAGAGAGCCAGACATTTTATCCCACTCCTGTTTGGCTAGTTTATACGCAGACGTGCGAACTTGTTCCAATACTGTTTTTGTCCTCTCTTCGGAATATATCTCATCAGCAACAGATTTCGCCAAGGTCTTTAAAGCTCCGATAGGAGTGTTGACATCTGAAAATGACGTTTTGTGTGTTACCCATGTGTCAAGCGTTTCTTCCAGTGCAGATTGGATTTTATCGGAATACTCGTTATGTTTTTCTAGCCCTAGTCGATAACCCAATCTTGTTTCCAGATTAGTGATAGACTCTCGGACTATATCAGCAATTGTGTTACGCCATGCGTCCTGGTTATCAATAGTTATATTGCTTGGCTTGACTTGTTCTGCCTCTGCTTTAGTAGCATATACAAATGACTCAGCTTGGTGCACAAAGTCGTTTAACTGATCAGCGGGCAAAAACAGCGGCAAGCTTTGTTGCTCTAGCCAGCTATCGGCATCTTTTTCTGTTTTGCCGCCATTCTTGAAAATGGTATATACAAGCTCTTTCAACGTGTTTTTAGAAATGCCACGAGAAACATCAACATGTTGGGTTGCAAGATTAAGAACCCTTTGAATAAAGCTAACCGCATCGCTCTGTGATGCAAAGAAATCCCCCGTACCTTCACTCTGTAGTTCACTATCTATGATGTGATCAATTATTATTGGTGGGAACCCATACGCTGGGCCAAGGTTATGTAGCAATTCTCTAACCTGCTCAACAGAGGTCTGCTGTAATCCTATTGCATTAACAATTGCAAGAAGCTTTCCCCTGTCAACATCAGTTCCGGTGGATTCTCCAAAAAACTGGTCAACGATTTCTCTCGCTTGAGCCTCTGGAAACCCTATTGCTTTGAGATCGTCCAGTGCTAGCTCTTTTGGTGTCTTTGGCTGTACCTTGGGCGGCTCGGCCTGCCCTACTGGAGTTGGTTGAGCAGGAGCTTCTTCAACAGGCGCTTGGGCAGATTTTTCTTCGGGCGCTTTGGCGGGTGTTTCTGTGGGAGCATTAGTAGGTGTTTCTACAGGTGCTTGGGCAGGTATTTCTGCAGGAGGCTCAGACTTTGATGTAAATATAGCCAGTTGTTCAGGTGTGGCTTCAGTTACAAAAGCAGCAGGAAACAAATCATCAATTGTTGGCGGCATAATAGGGATATCTAGATTATTGGATACTGCTACCCGATGTGCAACAAGAGCCGTCATTTTTTCTTTTAACGGCTCAACACCATCTTTAAATGGAAGAATGTTGTGGCCCTGAATTAGCGTGTCAAAAACCACGTCGTACTCTTTCTCGAAGAGCCTCCAAATATCTGCTCTTGTTGCACCAGGCATAACCTTGGAGAATTTATCCAAATAATCTTTCAAGAAGACATCTTCGAGAGTATTTAGCAAAATCTGCTTCATTCCAAGCGTTACATCTATCATTAGACCTCCTCTACTATCTTTGGAGCCCAAGCGGTTAAGTCTATAGAGCCATCCCCTATGATCAAATTAACCGTTTCTGCTTCTACCAGTATCTCATCACCGACATTATAAAAGGTTTTAGATGAAAATGTTCTACCTATTACCAAGTAGTTTTCTCCATTGAGCGTCTGAGAGCGTTTTGTGGGGATATCTCCTATTAAAATTCCCCACTCATAGTTGAACACTCCAGGGACTCTGGTTTCAATTCTGTTTAAAACAACACCTCGTATTGTCGTATGTCTATGCCACTTTATTTGATACCCTCTATTGTGGTTTGGTATATAAGGTCCGTTATATGCCTTCCAAATAAACCCCTCTTTCTCTTTGTGTGCAAGGATGTTTTTAATCGCAACTTCAAGTTCATGTTTTGTCTTAACTTCAAATGATGGTAGTAATACCAAATCAGTTTTTGGCTTTCCCATAGTCTTCTCAAATCCGCTACAAATTTCTTCTAGGTGTTCTAACCGCTTGTGAAATCCAAGTTGTCTTAAATCTTGTCCATTGTGGTAAAAGCAGTCAAATACCGAGAGCACAAAATTAGCGCTATTACCGGATTTTACATTGCCAGCTGTTTGCTCTCTTGGCTGATGCTCTCCATTAACCCACGTCTCAATTTCTCCATCTAATATATATTCTCCATCTGGAAGTTTATTTAATATCGATTGGAGCGATTCAGTTATATCATTGCCATCATCAGAAAAAGCTTTTCTATCGTTTGGTCCAACATGAATAAAAGCATGTATCCCGTCAACTTTTGGCTGGCAATACCCATGAAGACCGCTTTGTTCGATAAGATCTATAGCTGCCTCAATTGTTGATTCTTTTCCGGGTCTAATCGGTTTCATCGGTTCCATCGGAGAGAATAGGATTGATTCTGGAACATACTGCATTTTGACAACTTCACGCTTGGTTGGAATCAGCGCTATGTCGTATAACGGAATATATGAAGTAATTGGGCCATCTCCACGGAATATGTGGAATTTGGTATCTCTTAACGATGCACACGCTCGTCCAATTCTAAAGGCAATGCGCTGCGCCAGCTCAACAGGTATTTCATTCTTAATTAATATATCTATATCATTTCCAGTTTCCTGGTCAATTACAGAACCTACGGCTAGTACGGCGTTCTTGTAAAGAATTGCGCCGTCTTTAAAAATCTCAAGCATCTTTTTACTGGCAGATCCAGTTGTTTGTTTATCTGAAAGTGTTGGTAAGAACGAAAACACGATTTTCTCGAATTCTGGTTTAACCTCAACTCCACGAGAATTTAATTCTTCTGAAATGCGTTTAATTGCAATATTTCTGTACTCTTCATCGTCCATCAGGGAAAGTATTTCGAAGGCAAGCTTTAGTGATTCTGTTTCAACCTCATTCCAGTCCTGAAAATCTAGAATAGTTTGAATAGAGTGCGATCTTCGCCCCAGATTGATGACGTCAAGATCAGGATTTCCTTGTGTGACGAGCACAAATAGCAATGCATCCTCTATCTTATCCGGGTCGATATCCAATGATGTAAAGTCGTCAATACCGAGAATTTCCCACAAGAAGTCTGTGTCCCACTCACCGTTTTCCCAGGCCTCTCTCCACTGGTCTACCCAGTCGTGTCGTTTAAACATGCTTATAAATTCAACGTTCTCAGGTGTAACCCATACTTTTGCCTCTTTTGAGTAGTTGACTGGAATTGGACGCTTAAACTTTAATAATGGTATTACTTCGTCAATCCAAAGTTCATCTAGATCTGACCACCAGGTTTCTATTTCTTGTTTAGTGTGTTGGTGTTTTTGAAATGCGTTTTCTCCGTATAGCGCAGAAATTGGTCTAAACCCAATGGGGCGCAGGTTTATAATTCCAACCGCATGGGAGTTTTCTATAACCAGCACTGGTTGCTCTGGATATTTCTCGGTTTTCCTAGAAGACAAAAGCCATTTCTCGTCTCCTGATACACAAAGAGACCCGTGTGGATAAGGCATTACTCTTGCTGCAACAAAATTCAGGTCTTTCATTTTATTGGAACTTGAATAGTCTGTCCGGATGAAAATTCCACATAGATTCCATTGCTGTCACTCCCGACAATCTTCCCAAATTGGCCATTGTAGTTATACAGGTCACCTACATAATAATTAGTTCCAGGAACAGGGGTTCTCTTTGCCCGCCATTCGGCAAAACTTTGCGCTATAGAACGCACCGGGCTTAGTTTAGCCTCAAGTTCGGTGTAAAGTTGAGCTAGTATTTTGCTCATATCATGAGATCTGAGAGTAGCATTATCAATTGTTCCATCCTTAATGCCAATTCTTTCCAAAAAATCATCGAGGAAGGATTTGCCGTTAACGCGGTCAAGATATACCGTTTTATAACTTAATAATGCCAGTGGGTTTGGTCTTGCTGACATCTTTGGGTCACTCGGGAATATATCTGGAAAAATTTTTGCAAGGCTTGTAAGCTCTGATTCTGTAAGGCCCATAGCTGCAATAGTCCTTCCTGTAAGAGTTTGTGGATCATAATAATCTGCTGCACCTTGCTGAGAAACCATAAAGATATCAAATGATGTATCTGCTACTGGAAGCATAAAGTCGGCCTGTACCCCACTTATAAAAAGCTGCACATAACGTTGAGTGTTAGCTATTACAAAGTCTTTAATTGCCTCTGCTGTGGCTTTATCAGCTTCTCCGGGTCCTTTAAAGGGTGTAGTCCATAAGTTCACAAAAGCCTGCCAAGGCGTTTCGGTTAGATATAGATATGGGTCTTCAACTCTTTTTTCAACCGGATCTTTTGGAGAAACCTTGGCTTCTGACAACATTCTATCTACTCTTATTGCAAGGCCTTCGAGTGACAATGGGCCAGCAACGCTAACAATTCTTCCGTCTACTATTACAGATGGACTGCACAAACCACGAGAATCTGTCCCCATTATCCATGCATTAAGTTGTGCAATATCAATTGGACATAGCGGGTTTTCACCAGGATTAGAAGCAAGTCCAACTAGATATTCCCTTATTTCAAGAACTGCCTCATCCCAAGCTGCGCCAACAAGGGCTTGATACTGTTCAAGAGAGAAATCTGGAGTTTTAAAATTAGCTGCTTCTGGCACATATCTTACAGTAGAATCAAATCGAGATTTAACACTTGTAACATCCTTAGTATACATCTGGTGTGCAATTCTAGACACACTGATTTGTTTGTTTGTATTGATCCATGCAATAATTTGATCTATCGCCCAATCATTAATGGCACCTGATGAGGTTCTAAGATTAATTGTCCCTTGACCGGTCATCAAAACTGGATGTAGTGGAGGAATACTTAATGATGCATCTTGCATATATGTTACTGCTGATTTATCTGCCATCCCCATAGCTGTTATCTTCCCAAGAACACCAACATCTTCGGCATATCTTAAGAAGTCAGCCCTGAAAGCTTCGTATGATTCGTATGTACGATCCTTGTTTTGTTCAAAGTAACTATCTATTAACCCACTTGTTTCTCCGTAAAGCTTGCTGTTATAAAAGATGTCCCAAAGAAACTTATTGGTTGTAATCATCTGATACAGAATATAAACACTTAGACCAAGGCCAACCGCTGCTTGTCCAAGAACTGGCAGAAATTGAGAGGCCAGTGTTACACCTCCAATAGTTAATGGATCAATTTTAGTCGCATGTATTTGGACATAGTAAGGATTAAAGCCTTGCTCTCCAGGTAATGAAACAACCCTTCTGAGAGAAGCACGAAGCAAATCATCATAAGAAGGTTGCGCGCCAGGAGCTCCTTGGGAAGTTACTAATGATGTTGATGAACTTCCAGTGAAGGGGCCCGCATTTGGCAAGGCATCTGCAGCAGACAGAACATATTTACTTTCTGCCCAGAGACCTGCTCCTAGCGAAATGCTCCTTAAAAAGTTCTTTCCAACTAAAAGTAACCAGGCATAATATAATGGATCTTGTCCGCCCAGGGTGCTTGGCGATCTCATAGAATCTAGGACAGCTTTGTTTTGTGTGACTAGCGTTCCTATTAACGATTCCTTAACAGCATCTTTATCGACTCCAGATAGTGTGAATCCGCCGCTTGCTTTAGATGTGTCCATTGCCTCTTGATGTGCCCATGACCATATTGGCTGAAGCTGCGATAGAATATTCAGAGTATATGTTTCAGCGCTCTTCGGGCTTGCAGTATCAAGAGCCTCGTACCAAGAGGTTAGCTGGCCTCCTGGAACACCAGATTCCAAATTGCTTGGCAAAGAAGCTATTTGTACATATGTAATCTCATTAGGGTCAACAGATTTAGTACCTATAACGATTGTCTTAGCCGCTTCTTTTAGGCCTTCAAGAAAATCAAACGGAATATCTAATATCGGGATATTCTCGTTTATAGTAAGCTCTACATCTGTAAATGTTCCATCTTTGAAATAAACTCTAGCTGGCCATCTCCACCCACCTTCAGGGACACTAAACGTGATGTTTTTATTGGACTCCAGGCCGATGCCAAGATTAAAAACAAGTTGTATCCTTCTGTTATATTCAGCAAGCATTCTCTGGAGTGTTTCTGTTCCTGTAGCTTCAACCTCAGCTTTGGGAATTAAGTATGGCCCAAGCTCTCTAATAAAGGATAAAATCATTAAATCGTTAAGCTGGTATAAAAAGTCAGAATTCTTTGTCTCCTGTGAAACAATAATTGAATCAATTGCCCCTGTTGAAACTAATACTTCATATATATCATGTTCAAACATCCAGAACCCTAGATCGTTGCTTATTTTTGGATCAAACTCTTCCCATATACTTTTTGCACCATACAACGTATACCCAGGATATAAAAACGATTGTCCATAGAGAGCTGCTGCATCTCTCGCGATTGCAAGATGCCCAGTTCTTCCCCAATGTTCTATAACGTCTTCTGCTGTAATCTCGTCTTTGGAGGGATCCCGATAAGAGGCATTGAATTGTTTGGCTACTTCACTTGCTAGTCTTTGAATAGCCCTATCTGTATCCTGGGCTGTTGGTTGAAATCGTTTTGCAGTTGAAACACTCATCCTCTGTAGGGCGTAGAGTTCAATATAGTATTCCCAGGTACTAAAAAACTCGTCCCAGGCTTTTTCTCGATCTACACGCGCAGCACTATAAAAATTGTCTGTCAACGCCTTGAAGATTAGAAATGGATTGGTTGATTCAGCAAATTCCCTCTTAACCACCTCTTTGTTTGCCTGGACGCATTCATCGTGCTCAAGATGGCCGATATTTCGACACAATATTTCTGGAAGACTGTTTATAGTAAACTCCCAGAGAAGCTCTGGATCTTGCTTGGATTTGACTTCATTAATTGTCACAGTCTTGTATTGTGTCCCGAAATGGCAATAATTGCAAGGACTCGACTTTGATGCTATTCTTCTGGTTTATGGAGACTCTATGGCCTCATCTATTGTAAGTTTTATACAAAATTACTATACCGGCGGCTTCCCGTCTAGTGGAAACTTTTACTGGGGGCCAAAAACCGGGATGCATCTTGCAAAAATTGCCTATATAGACCAGATCGCCTCTGGATTAAATAACGCGCTTGCTATATATGGTGGTAATAACTATTCGTATCTTATGCCGTCACTTCAGATATATGCTTCTACAGCTAACCTAAGATCTGCTTGGGCTATTATCTCGAAAGAATCGCAACTTACTACGTTGCCAGGATCTAAAACAACAGCAACATTTGTTTTTGATGCAAGTTCGTTTGAATCAGCCATTAGAAGCGCAGTAACAGGTGCCTTTCGAGAATGGTATAGAACAGTCGTATCAACAAATCTCTATTTAGATGATGCAGCAAAAGCGGGGATAAAACGAGAACTTGAAAGATTGCTAGCCGCACCAATAGACTTCGAAAGCGCCATGGAAAAAATGGAGAATCCGGAAACGTATTCTCCAGAATATGAACTTCATTTGCCTGATAATGCTATTGGCAAGATAAAGAGCATTGATGCCGAGTTTCAAGGAGACGGCAGTACGCAAGTTTTTAGCCCAACTGTAAAAATTGATGGTGAGGAGTATAGAGCCTGGCTTGTGCCTGGTAGAGGATTGAGCGGGTCCGCCCGTGTTATTGTAGATGGATCGCCACTTGTTTATGGAGACGACTTCATAATAGACGATGGAGTTATAAAACTTCGCGAACCATTACCCACTGGAAGCATCATGAAATTCTCTGGAATTTATGTCGAGAGTCTACTTCAAACAGAGATAAATAAATTCGCCCCGTTTTATTCAGGCAAATCAGTTGGACTTCCACCGTCTGTACGTGATCCAGAGAACTTAACATTTTATTCAGAAACTGGTATTTCTTCTGCAACATGGGATGCTGTTACCAAAGAATTGGAGAATAGGGGAGTAACATTTAGTGATCTAGATGCAGACCAACAGCGTAGGCTCATAAACGAGGTTTCAGCATTTCAAGCTTCATACGATCTACTAGCATTCACGGCTTATATGAAGACAGAGATAGACCTCCCCCGGCTGTTTGAATCTGCAAGAATACCACCAATTCGCTTTGTTGGTTTAAAGTGGGGAGGGTGGAGCCATCTACAAGATGAGAGCGCACCAGAACTGTGGAGAACGTTGACTGGCACTAAAAGCCCGACAGACCTGGTTGAGGATTTTAGTGCTGCCACAGGTATCTATAGACAAGGGCTTGGTGTAACAGTTGATTCTGTTGTGCGCGGACCTAGAGACAAATGGCCTTCTCCAACAAAGCTCGATTACTACATGGAAACGATGCTATCTATGCTTGACGAGAAGACACTTTATATGTCACAAGAATTTGACAGACTTGATTTCAGTCCTGATATTATACCTTCATACATAAGCACATGTCGTATTTATGCTGCCGATGAGATGACACGCTTTATAGTAGAAGCAGTAACATTCGGCAGATATTCAAGCGAAGAGAGTTTTATGGAGGCCTTGAAAGAAAAAGTTGACGACCTCGTCGAATATCTAATTACAAGATGCAGATGGGCACATTCACAGTTTCGAGTACAGAGCGAACTTGTAGACTCAATAGTTGGTAGCCTCATCCCGGCATTTAGACCATCATCTCTTTTGCACAAGCCTTCAACCGAAGAAGTACAAACAAAAATGCTTGAGAGATGGGACAGCGAGGTGAAACCGACTCTTCGAGAAGACTTAATTCAAGCACTGTCAGGCGCTAATACCCAGTCGTTACCGGATATCAAATCTGTTATTACCCAGGCAATCCAAATTGTTGCAACAAGCGCTGGTCCTATAGACATGTTTAATTATGGTCAGTCAGCTGGGAAGCTTGAGTACTACTCTAGTGGAGATATGGCCATTGGATCTTTTGATAACCCAGGTAATCCTCTGTATTGGCTGGGAAGAATGCTTGGTGCAACAAGAGTGACATATCAGGGATCTACATCATATGATCTTGTGAAATGGCTTGATAGAGCTGCTCGTATTACAGATCGCGGAAGCCGTGAAAGTTCAGAAGCTTATGTAGATGACCTATTAAAATATGTTGAAGAACTGGTACATGACATCATTCCTATTATGAAAACGCGGCCCATGGATGATGTTTGGTTCACGATGTATGGCTTTCAAGAAGCAGCCAACAGATTTGTTGATGTACTTGCTCTTGCGGTAAAACAAACAATTTTTCTAACTGGTGATGTTCCAATAATAATTCCGTCTTTTAAGACTGATGCGACTATGCCGATGGAAAAGTTTGCCGCCCATGTGTTGGATTCTCTGATCCCAGGATGGAGGCCAGAAGAGGAAACTCTTGATGCGTTGGAGGCAGTATCTCAGGGAGCAGGACCACTGGCTATGCAAGAGCTTGTTTTTCGTGCTTCTCAATCAACGACTTATCCTTCAGCTTATGCCGATGAACTCGAGCGGGCAGTTAATGCGATCAAGCTTGTTATTCACCGAGATCCTTATGCTATGCAATTAGTATGGCAAATTGAGAATGCCAGAACTGCAACAGAACTTGCAAATGTGCCTATTTGGGCCTCAGAACTAGAACGTGTACTAGAAGAAAACCCAATGTTCCGAGAACAGATTGAGCTGCGACTTGCCAAGCCAGAAATTGCAACTCTAATACCCCAACCAGATGAGAGCCCATTTCAAGTAGATACAAAGTGGCGGTCAGCTGTGATGGCTACAATCGCAGACTATTCTGCTCCAGATGCACAGTATAAATGGATCCCAAGAAATGCTGCAGAAGAACAAGAATTTGCAGAGCACGGTTGGAATGCAATATTAGCATGGCTGGGACCGGAGCTTGCAAAAGAGTTTAATACTTCACAAGACGAAGTTACTCTTCTTCTAAATTATTGGAGAAGAAGCTTTGAAAGTGTTATTGATCAAAAAATATATGAAGTAAGAACATCGAGAGACAGCTTCTGGGATCCCACTGGAACGCTTCATTTTGAGACTTCAGAACAAGCGCATCTATCTTTTGGAAGACCTGTATTTGTTAAGGGAGATTCTATCAGAGAGCAGGAACTGCCACTAATTACAAGATATGTTGTTCCAGACCTATTAAAGCTTGGCAGAGATCTTTGTGCGTTGTTTTTACCAAAAGATTATGGCCTATTACCACCAGATGGAAGAAGTGCCTTTATAAGCGTGGAAGAGGCCAGGGGGATGGTGGATTTGGTTGTTGAAACAGCCGCAAGAAACGCTATTGCACAAATTAACCCAGCTTATCCCATGTCTGAGAGATTGCGTATAGCTGAAGAGATTAGAGAACAACTTAGGATTAATGCGGAAGGAGATAAAGCATATGTTGAACAAATGATAAATCTAAATCCTTCTATAAAAGAGTTTGAGCTTTGGATAGATGGCCTAAGAAAAAAGCTTGAGCAAGGAGCCAGTAGCCTTGTTGCTAGATGGACTGCAGAACCAACAAATAAATTAGCCTTATATTCTAGACCAATAGCAACATCTAGTGAGCTTGACCACTCAGATCCGGCAATCCCGGAGCCATTTAAAATACAAGTAGTGGGCCCTGATATAATTGAGCAAGAACTTGTCAAAATCAAAGATGAATGGTTAAAGACACTCGAATCTTCAGTTGTTACTGGCATTCCAGGTCAGAAATATGCAAATATTTTAAATACCGTGGATTGGACTTCAGTTATACCAGTCCTACAGACTGGCATTGAATATGGAGGCGGAAAGATAGCTGGATTCGATTCATACAAAGTATATGTTCAAATGCCAGATGGAACAACTAAAGAACTACAACGTGAGGCTGTTGAAGCAGAATTGCTCCCAGCGCACAAACTCAGGTTAGAGAGCTTGTATGAAGAAGCAAAAAGGGAATTTGCACAGCTGACAGAGCTAGATGCTCTATTGCGGGTACTGCTGTATAACATTCCAATTTCAAACAGGCTAAACGAGTCTGGCGAATTAGCAGATATCCATGGATTTGGACCAAACAAGGCCGGTGGATTTGTATGGACATGTTACCGGTGGCTAACCAAACATTTTGAGGACTATTTCCTCGCTAAAACGCATGGAGAAACACCAGTTATCAAATTTCAAATAAATTTCGCTGATCCTAAACAGAAGGCCCAGAGATTGGCTGAAATGCGTTCAGCCCTTGTGGCTCCAAATGGCATTATTCGCAAGGCTCAAGATGCTATCAATGATGCATTTGGCTACGAAAAGGCAAAAGAATTCTATGTTGAAGCAATGAATGAGTTTACTGCCCTTTGGAATGCAGAAACTTATGGAATCGGAGAGCTAACAGATGATGAATGGACTGAGTTTTCAATTAGGCTTCTTGACGCATTTAACCAACGCATAAAACCGTTGATTAGTCGTTACTCTCTGGTGGATACAAAACTTAATTTCACATTAGAATCCGAATTAATATCCAGCGATGATTACTCCACTTACCCATTGCACACACGGATTGCATGGATTCGTGAAGCTATTGAAAACCCTAATGCACCTGGTGCAGCATCGGTCCTAGAACAAGCTCCACCTATACTAGAGCGGGCAAGGGTCGGTGATATTGGAAGAATTAATGCATTGCTTAATGCTTTTGGGTCAGAGTTTCAAAAGCTCATGGCCGGCGTCTATTACGATCCAGATTTCATTGCTTCAAAAGCCATCAAAGAGTTTTCGTGGGAATATCTTGAGCGTCTTTACACTGAAGTGATTGTTCCAGTAGAAAGAACAATTAAATATGAGTATTCGTTTATGACTCGGGAAGGAGAGACCAAAACAGAGACTATATCCGGTAGAGACGTATTATTAACAGTTGCAAACCAGCATTATTACGACATCTTGAAGTTTATGTGGGAAAATAAGCTATGCTACCCAACTTCTAGGTCACAGGCCGAACAAGTTCTCGACGGGTTCGCTCGTGCAATACAGATGTCTTATACGAATCCATCCCTGGTTGTCTTCGCCAAAATGTGGCACGGGATCAAGGAAGCTGTATTAGATCTTGCACCATTGTCTGATATATCAAAACTGACTGGAGGTGCTATAAACCCACCTTCTGTCGCGCAAATACCATTTGTGTTTAAAGTATTAACGGTCACAGAAGAGGCAAATCGTGTGCTTGATAATATTTATATAGATGCATGGGGGCGTGCTTATACACCAGAAGAGGCCATAAACATGGCTAACTATGATTGGATGATCCAGATGCTTAGGCATGCTCGTAATGGCGATGCCGCGGCTTTGGATCGATTTGATAAACAATTTGAATTAATCTGGCGTCCTTTTATGGAACAAGAGTCACGAAATAGAACACGTGGTCTTCTGTATTTTATGACAGTACCAGAAACAGAGTTTTCAATGAAAAATAATCCGGTTCCGAATTACTTCACCGAAATGGGGCGCAAATTACAGCAGATGAGAGAAGAGTTTCTTAATCCACAAAATCTGTATTTCATAGATCCGAAATGGAATTCTGCAGACCCCGAAGATAGGCCGATAGAGCAACGTATATTCCTAGATAGAAATGGCGGGTATGCTTGGGGGCTAGACAGTAGTCTTGATATCACTGTAAGAGCTAGAGTAGAAATGTCCGATGGTAGATTCCATGATGTTGAATTTATGGTAGATCCCGCCAATAACAATGATATTTATATTGACTCCTATGCTAAAATGGTAGCTATGCTTAAGGAAGGAGTGATGTCAATAGCACTTCCAGTCCGCGTAGAAATTATTGAAAAAACCGAACCTAGAACATCCGGTGAGGGAACTGCTGGTGGAGGCGGTAGAACTTGGTAAAAGCTGAAATAAACTTTTTGCCGGAAACCGGCGAGACACTACCATTTGCCCGTTCTTTTGATAACTGGTTCTTTCACAATGATCCAGAGAAAAATGCCGCCAGATTGGCACAGCTTAAGGATCCTTCCTACTACAAAGATGGCAGAGTCCCTGATCTCATCATAATGGGGCCTGCTTATATCCGTATCTCAATGTCTGTTATTTCAGACTCTAAACCAAGGGCATATGTATCGATAGGGGCTCGTGGTAACTATGAACTCCCATTGCGAAGCGTTGGAAAGCCCGGTGAAACGCTGTATAAGGTAGAAGTGGTTTTCTCTGACGGGATTAGAGAAACAGTAGAGGTTTGGGCCTCTGATGAGAATGCAACAGCCACCGTACTGGAAACTGCAAAGGCACGAGCTCTTATACTAAGAGGGCTTCAATCAACAGCAACTGTACAAAGTGCATCAGTCATAGAATCCACTAAGGCAAGTGGATCTGAACAGCTTTACCTATTTGACTATTACGTACCGTTCTCGGTACCAACCCCACCAAATGGGCCTGTCGATATGCATGTATTTGTACTTAATGAGGCCGGGGAAATGGTCACCGAAAAGAGGCTTGTTACGTGTCTAGAACACAGACTTTCTCCAGGGCTCGAACCCGGCTCGGCCACTACATTTTTTGCAACAATAGCTGACGCATACTTTAAAGAGTACGGCTTTAAAAGAGCGCTTGAACAAGTTAAGCAGTATGTAGCATTAAAAACCGTTGAAATTCTGGGCAGAGATCAAATTAAAGAAGATTTTGAAGCTTGGTATAACCAACGTGGAGCTGTTCACAGAACACTTTATTACGGAGATATTACTGGACGTGGTATTGGAGAGTCTTTTGGTCCAGAAATGGCACCAGAGTACACAAGTGTGCTAGATGGGTTTATCTTATCACATGAGTCACTAAATGATCCATCTTATACCTATAACCTGGTCGAACTTGTTAATGATATTTGCCTTCGTGCTGCTGGCAATTGGCTACCTGGACTGGTTCAATCTTATTTAACCGATATTGCAACAGGACAATGGAATGGCAATACAAAACTTACTGCCGATATCCCAGAAATACAGTCAACAAGAACCCTGGAACAGACTACTCCGCTACCAGATAATCCAAATTTTCCACAAGGTTCGTTTGTATATAGGAAAGAAGACCCAGGCGGTCAATATGGAGATTATTACTATGTTGTAATTCCACCCCTAAATAGCGAAGACACGAGAATTAGAATTGTTGGTGAAGATGGAAGCCTGTATTTTGTCTTTGATTCAGCAGAACCAATACTCGAAGAAGAGGGTATCACAGATGAGATCAGTACAGAAAGCGTGGCTGAAGTCAAACAGCAAGAATTCCGGGAATTTTTAACTAACTTTGAAGCAGCACTCATGACCACTCAATTGTTATGGTCTTGGTCTTTGTCTCCTGATGAAAGAACACCTCAAGTTGGACAAATGTTCCTTAAGGAGGGAGTACAAGAATATTTCCCAACATCTGTTGAATTAGTACCGATATTGCCTGAACTGCCAATTACAGCAAAAATGCCTCAAATCCTTCATCCTGCACTTGGGCAACCAGGAACTTTTTCTGGTTATGACACAAGAGTTCTGGCAAGCCTACTTGAACAAACTGTATTCCCCCACTGGACAGGAGAAATTCTAAGACGCTTTGGTGATGTAAGAGAATATTCTGATTTTCAATATCTTCACGAAACAGCCAAGGCAGTAATGACATGGTGGAATGATCTTGCAACAAGGAATAGAGATTCCAGGAAAATAGTCTTGGAAATTCCAGAAGCATTAGATTGGGAAAACACTCCAGACCTTGTTTATGCCTATAATGTTATGACCTCTAATATGGGAGTAGAAATGCGCTATGAAAGACTCCCGTATGATGACATCACGATGCTTCCACCGCTATGGTTTTGGCAGCGGCTGAGAAGGTACTTCGATATGCAAGCGAATTACTATGACATTTACACACAAGCGAAGTATCAGGTTGGCAGTGGTCCAAATACAACCTCTGGTCCGTATTGGCCAATAATTTTTGAACTTGGTGGTAAGGCTTATAACGCAGCAGAGAGAATTGACTATATATTCGATCTTTCAGACAGACTAGATACAGGAGCTGTTGATGAACGAGAGCTTGCTGAAGCACAGCAGTTTTGCTTGGACGTATATAATAGCACTGAAGTACAAAAACGTTTCCCTGAGCTATGGGTCCAAGCTATATATCTTTACAACAAGATAGACCCACAAAACAGGATAGAGATCAATCCAGCAGCAAAGGCAGCGTATACTGCTCCTGTGGCGTCCAGTATTGAACGCATTAAATCACTGCCTTTTTCCGAAAGTTCAGCTCAACTGTTACAAAAGATAGAAACAACATTTGTGGAGAGAGGATTAATATCAAAGAGCCAAGAACGACTTCATGCTACCTTAATACAAAACAAGAGCATGATAGAACAGAATATTTCAAGATTGCTTACAATGGGAGACTATTGGCAGAAGATTTATGAGTATATCTCTGATCCAAGGAATTATTCTAGCACAGGCCAAGAAGATGAAACTGCCCTTAAAA
>ERZ795050.1246-NODE-1246-length-34166-cov-6.828560_pt1 | contig 34166 bp, 75 predicted proteins | sample MGYA00375134_ERZ795050 | MGnify/ENA primary metagenome ERZ795050 (study PRJEB30179, sample SAMN05720221) | activated sludge metagenome | isolation source: Anaerobic digester | place: Japan | collected 2015-05-26 ... | reverse complement strand
CCTTATCGCTGGCCACAATGGACTTCCACTTTTTATTCTTTGCTTCCCGTTCAATCTCCCACATACGGTTGATTTCGTCCATCTTGGTTCTTGACATAATCAATTTTCCCTTTTGTATTTCTTTCCGTTGATGTATTCAGGTTTCGCTTGAATGATACCTACGATTTTTGCATACTTCATATCGGGGTCGTTCTTCCGGGCCTGTCTCATCACTTCCCTACTGGTATTCAGAGGGAAGAACATAACATATCGAAGATTTTGTAAAGCCCAGCACGCTTTCATTTTTATCTCCTGTTCCTCTTGTCCCTGATTCTCTTTTCCTCTTCCTTGATTTCCTTGTTCCAGAACCCCTTGATGATTTCATCATAGGCCATATTGGAAGCGGTCTTCTTGTCCAGACCAAACTTGTCCATCAACATATTCATAATCTGCTTATGAATATTGAGAGTAGCCGTGGCCTTGATATCTCTCGACTTGTAATCCCGATTCGTGCCCAGACCCATTGTGTTGCCTCCTTGTTAGATAATCTTGATACCTTGTATACCATGTTACCCCTCATAAGAAAAACGGCTGATGACGGTCTGCTTGATACCCTTATACTCACCGTGGGCCTTGATGGTTGCCTTACCCTTGTAGGTCTTACCCACCTCAAGTCTCTTACCGCTCTTGTTATACCACACAAAAACGTTCCCGTTCTTGTCTTCGAACCGCTCAAGGATGTTGGGCACTCCATACTTGGAGAAGGGGGCGAAATACTCACCCACGGTGAACGAAGACTTGAGAGTAAGCTCAAGGGCCATCCTCTCACCGACCTTACCAAAGTGGTTCGAAGTGGTCTTGGCGGCCTTCTCAATGTCTTCCATCTTCCGATTGTAGTAGGGAACCATCGAGGCAACCGTGTTCGCCGTCCGGTAAGTAACATACTCCGACTGAGCGAGAACGAACATATTGTTTTCGTAGTCGCTCATCTTGTTCTTGTCCAGACCCTTGATGTATTCGATAACCTTCTTGGCCCTATTGTCGGTTTCCTTGGTGGTTTCGTAATACTTCTTCAGCTCATCGCTCATATTGTGCCATTTCCAGTAGGCGCCCCACACTTCCATTCCGGTGGACTCGCCGAAACCCTTCTCGAAAACCTTGGAAGAGGAAACGTAACCAACCTTGTCAACCAGCTTCACGACCATAGAAAGAAACTTCTCAAGGTTGATAACCGGAACCGCTCTCTTACCCCAACCACCATCGGACTCCCAATCGGAAGCCTCGGAAATTTCGGTGAAGGTCTTGACGATGGCGGCATGGGCGACCATCATCGAGGCATCGAAACCAAGGTAATTCTGGATACAGGTGGAACCAACCTGATAAATCTTGTTCTTCTTCTCATTATAAACAAGGTAAGTCAGGTTCCTGTCCCTCTTCGTCTTACAATGCTCACAGAGATATTGAGTAGTCTTCCGATACTTGGAAGGAATCTCCACGTCGCTGGTCTTGATGATAACGTTGCCCTCATTCCGATGCTCGATGGTGGCAAGGAAGCTCCACCCGTTCATCTTGAAGGTCAACTTGTTGAAGGTAACATCGGAAACCTGAATGGTATAATCACGGTAGATACCACGCTCGGAATCCTCACAAACGGTATAGACGTAATCATAGGGCTTGGAAACTTCGTAGATGATACCGGGAACCTTAATCTTCTCGGCCTTCCTGTTCAGGGAATCAATCTTTTTGAGAAGAGACTGTAACCTGTAAACCGGAACCTTGTAAGTAATCATCTTTTTCCTCACTTTCTTGGCTATAGTATAACACAAGTGAGGGGAAATGTAAATATGTTACATAAAAAAATGTTTCTCAATAAAATCAAGGGGTTAGAACCATAAGTCCTAACCCCTTGAAATAAAAGGAGATGAAAAGAGGAACAATTACTTGGGAATGACGAATTTCCTAGTCAAATCAATGGCTTTCACGAACTTGTATTTCGGGTTCTCGAAATTGCTCTTGCCCCTACTGTAATCCCATTCCCTTTGCCAAATCTCAAGAACATCGGGATAGACCTTATAGAAGAAATCAACAGAACCCACTTCCTTCATAATACCGAAGCTCAGACAATCCTTTCCATCGGCATAAGTAAGTCCGCTGTTTTTGTGTGCAGGATGTTCCCGATAAAACTCCTTTTGTCTCTTGACGTGCTGGGCTACCAATTCGTGAAGCGTCCACGCTCCTGCGTAACTGGAATCCGAAAGACCCCGACGCTTCATAAACTTCTTGAGGAAGGGAACGATACGGGCAGGAACACCCTCTTTCGTTTCTGGATATCCATCCCAATAGACAAGAATGGATGCGTCAAAGTCATCAATGTTTTGGGCCTGTTCCTTGGACTCGTAAAAGGCAATCTGAGCGTTCGTGGACATTCTCATACCCCCACAGGTTTTATTTTACGGGAAGAGTATACCACACTTTTTATGTAATGTAAACAAGAAAAGTTCTATTGGAAAAACAAGGAGATGCGTTCATCTCTCTTTACTTTGTGGGATTCTGTGGATAACATATTCTCATAAAGACTGTCTGTAGATGGTGGCTCACCAGATTTTTTATTCAAACGATATCCTCTTACAGTAGAAAACTTTATGACATTATCAAGAAACTCTTCATATGAATATCCAATCCATCGAAATATATTTCTTGTCGTTGTTAGTGGAATAAACCCGTGCATAAACGTATACAGTTTTACAACTCCTCTTACAAGGTCATCGTTCCATTTATCTCCGATATAATTGTTTCTTTCAAGTGAATTGAGAGGTTCAAATCTTTGAGGAAATAGAAAGACTGTTCTTCCTACTTCATCTACCATTCTTTGAGATAGAATGATTCGTTTCCAAAAATCATGGGGAGAATCTTTCCAGTTGAATAGAAGATAACAGAAAAATCCGGCTTTGATCTTATACTTTTCTGATAGTTCAAGCGCACGTTTGACATGTTTCTCATATCCAACAAAATCAAAACTGAAACGGTTATATGCCGTTCCGTTCTCATGTTGTGCTCCCCATTTCAACTCAGCAAATCTTTGTGCATGGTGTTCTGTAAAATCTGATACATGAAGACCGTGAATATCAACGGGTAAACCAAAGTCCCTCAATTCATCCACGATATTATCGAAATATTCATGGGCAGTAAAATTGTTGTCATAAAGAACAACACCAGTAGCATCAGGTATTTCCTTCAACCCATATTCCAACGTTTCCTTGATGGATTGGAATGATTTCATATCACCCTCAAGTTTTGGAACCGTGCAATATCCACACTTGTTTACACACCCTCTTGAGGCATAAGTGATTATTTTTTTATTCTTTTTATCAATGGAATATTTTGGTGGAAGAGATTCTATTTCTTCCGACAAACCATGATGAATTTCTACATAAGGAAACTGTTCGAACCACTCTGGCATGTTGGATGGAAATGCGCCACCAACTATAATCTTGGCTTTCGGAAATAAGTTTCGATAGTGACGAATTGTTTCACCATATTTTCTCGAATAGAAAGAGAAGATGCAAGACATAAGAATAACGTCTGGTTGAATAGACGGTCTGATATTACCTTTTACATATTCAAACTCATGGTTATTTCTTTCACACCATGTTGCCCACTTCATCAAGGCAATATTTGGAGCAATAGATTTGACTTTCGGTTCTACTAACAGATATTTCATTTGATTTTATTTATGGCATCAACAAATGACCCATCACCCATTTTTTTCAATACAGACATATTCTTTTTCGTATCTGTCATTGTATATGTCTTATTCCCTGCATGTTGTTTATTGAGTGTCAATAATTTCAAATCTTCTCTTTTTATTGTATAGAACTCACATTCTGTAGGTGACATAAAAAAGAATATAATATATCTATATCCTTTATCATCAGGTCTAATTTGATTGAATGTATATCCACCATTATTGCCTTCTGCAGCATATTTTATTTCTACTGGTATTTTCTTTTCCCCAATCCAAGCATCAAAACCACTTGTGTTGTCATGTCGTAACTTACACTTTACCTCTATTTTTTCGCACATACTTTCTATAAGTTTCTCCGCCATATCACCTCTGCTTTTTGGAACCAGTGTCATAAAAGACTTTCTGTTTGTTTTCCCCCATTTATCTCTTTCAATCAATTGATTGATAAATGATTCATTCTCTTTCAACGCCAATGATAGTAACAATTCATTATTCATTATTCAATCCCCCTTTTCTTCCAGTTTCGTATCCCTCTAAAATTGAAGCACATCAATATCACGTTCTGTAGTAACAGGAACGGGGCACCCTTGATGTAGGCGAATATCGTCCAGAATATCTGCGCCAGAATCATTATATAGATGCCCAATACTCTTGGAACAGTGATGAAATAAACACCGAGCAAAACAAGAACGGTGGCAATAAACTCAATTCCCATTACATAATCGAAGGACATCTTACATATTCCCGTTGATAGAAAGAATCTTGAAGGGAGGCTTTACGGATGCAGAACAAATAGAGGCGGCTTCCAGCGCTCTTCTTATAATCTCTTCTCCCGACAGGTGAGTAAACGGTATCAGGGCCGTCATCGCACCCATAGCGCTCAAACTGCCACTTCCACAAACACTATACCCCAACATCGGAGAGGTCACACTATAGTCTTCGGAAATCTGAAACAATCTGCCCTGAACGCCGACCATACATTCACATTCTTCAACGTCAATACCTTCAAGTTTATCCTTGAGGGCGTCGATGAAAACAGTTTTCATATATTCCTCTACATCATAGGAATCTCTCTTGAAGAGAGGCGGATGAAAATTGTATCGAAGAACCTGTCCGTAACGATAGTATCCTGCAAATCCCCATATCGAAGGGCCAAGACCTGCTATGTTCTTGATGAACACCTTGTCGTCCAGAAGAACCTGCTGGTCAAAGGCATCCGTAACTGAAAGGGAATCCGCACCCATCCAGATTTTATTGTTTTCCACAAAACCGATTATCGCTGTCATAATGATTACCTATCGTATTTGAGCCAATCCTCTGCAGGGCCACCGAACACCTTCACGATACATTCTGCGATTCTCATATCTGGATAAAGAGAACCGTTCAACAATCCAGACACTTCTTCGAGAGTAAGCCCGGACGCCTCTGAAAACTCGATTGGACTAATCTCAAAAAATTCACATGCGCTTTGAAAAACTTCCTGAAATCTCATTTGTCCTCCAAGGTGAACATATCATCCAACTCCCCTGCCTTCGGTATATTGAAGACTTCTCCGTTCACCATTCTATTGTATTCGTTTACTATCTGTAAAGGAATATCAATATCCGATACAGGTAGAATAAGACCTATACCACCAATATATCCTTTTGTCAAGTCCTTGACATAGAGTATATTCTGTCTCGGCACCCATCCGGTAAAGGATGCGCTAATGATTTGTGTTCCGACACGTTCATTTGACGTAAAGTAAATCCTTCCCTTTGTGTAAACAACAACAGAAGCATATTCCACATCTTCAATCTTGAAGACTTCTCTCACTTCCCAACGAATCGGAGAGGCATTTACTGTCTCACGATTTCGCCTGTTCACCCATTCGACCTGAACCATAATTACTCCAATTCGAAGAGACTGTCTGGAATATCGAGAATCTCACCACAAAAAACCCTGTTATACTCGGCAACCGCCTCTACTATCAGGTTATAGAAACGAAGAGGCGTTCTTTCTACATTATCGTCAAACTTTCTTTCCGTTCCTCTCACGAAGAATATACCGTCCTGTGACTTCGGTTGAATCATTCTCCTTGATATCAACCGAAGACCGTTTGATGCAACAAACTCTTCTCCTTCATAGAGTTTACCATCAATTATCTTTCCACCAAACTCATATGTCCTGTGGCTCTGGGCTACAATCTTGAACCAGACGAAAGTATCTTTATAAAGATCGATAAACTCTCTTTTTACTTCTTCTATCTTGAGATACTTCCCTTTCATAACAGATTTCTATTCTTGGGGATAGAGGGGCCATCATAACAATGACCCCTCTCCTGTTATTTATTCAGCTTTCACGGGACCCTTGGTCTGCATTTTTGTGAGGTCAATGAAGGGAACCGCTCCGGCTGTAACAGTCGGAAGTTTACCATCCCACTTCTTCACGGCTTCGAAACGAATCAACTGTTCCGTAACCTGCTGATTCTTCAATCTCAAGGCTTCCGCCTCGGCTTTCGCCGCCGCTATGGTCTGTTCGGCCTCAACCCTAATCCTCTTGAGGTCGTTCTCGGCTTTCAGAGCCAACTGGTCGGCGGTCTGCTTTGCCTCGATTGCGTCCGTATATGCCTTGGAGAAATTGAAGTTGACGATGGACAGGTCGTCCACGATAAGACCATATTCAAGAAGACGGGCGGCGAGTAGCTGCTTCGTTTCATTACGAACCTTCTCTCGCTGGGTAATCATCTCAACGGCAGTAAACCGGGCGGTAATCGCCTTGAAGATTTCCTGCACCATCGGGTCGATGATTCTCTCCTTGAACTGGATGCCGATATTCTGGTAAACCCACCAAGCACGGTCAGGGTCAACGTGATAATTGACAGCTATCCTTGCATGTGCATCCTGTATATCTTTCGAAGATGCGAGACAGTCTGTTTCCGCCTTCTGGACTCTTACGTCCATGCGTTCAACCGTCTGGTAGATTGGAATGATGACGTGGAATCCTTCATTCAAGACCTTGCTCTGAACAGCACCCCAATTCATCTGAACACCACGGGTTCCCGCCTTGATGATAATGAATGGGTTGAAAAGTAATATGAAGAGAACAAAGAAGACCACAAAAACGGGAATCCACACGGCCTTCTTTCTCAAGATGGACTTGACAAAATCACCAAATGTTCTGTCTTCGTCGAAATGCATATCACATACTCCTTTACAGATTTTATTGTCTTATTATATCACAAGATTACAGGTTTGTAAACCCTATGGCCGAATCTTCACTTCGTAGACCTGTTTGTCATAAACGAAACCACGGACTTGAATGGTTTCACCCATCTTGTTTTCGTAGTAAATCTTGGCTCCGTAGATACCTGCAACGGCACCAAAGATAAACACGATGGTCACGATGAAGAGAAGCTGATGGTAGACCCATCTTCGAAACCTGTTACCCATCGACAGCTCCGGTTCCTTCTTCTTCAAAGGGGGAAATTCCTCATTGTAATTTTTCGTTTCCATATCACACTCTCCTTTATAGTCTTGCCAATTGTTGATAAAGATTCAACGTCTTCTTTGCATATTTTCTCGCCACGGGATTGTCGCCGCCCTTATACAGGGTCAACGCCTGTAACAGGTCACCGTTTGCGATACGATACTTCGTTTCCAATACCTTGGCGCCGAACAGAATATTCACTTCGGAATATTCGCTGGCCCACTTCGTTTGCATCTCTCCCTTGTATCCCTTTTCCGATACTACGTCCCTTCGAAACTCCGATTCGGTCTTTATCAGAGCAACGAGAAGGTCAGGAGAAAATTCAGTTACTTTAGACGCATTAGCAACTGATTTTGACAGTAGGGGTATCTTATTCTTCGGAGCACCTGCCGCTTCCAGAACAATTTCTGCTCTCTCCACGATAGGGTCTTTGTCGCTAAGAGCCACGGGTACTGGCAATATCAGCATGAAATCGTGAAACGCATAGAATAAGATAAAAAGGCCCGCTACTAACATAACAAGGTCTTTTATCTTTGTTGTCATTTATTCAATATACTCCTTCCATTCAATTAGTAATCCCTTGCGGACCAGATAGGTTTTGTATTCGCTAAGGGTCTTTCCTTTCGTCCATTTGACGATAGGTGGTGCATATGTAATTACGGAATCCGTAATCTCGATGCCTACAGTATAGTAACTTGTCACGACCCACACCCAACCGTTTTTCACGACTACTCCGAAAGATTTTTCAGGTAGGACAGTTTGAAATGTTTCCTACCACAACACAAGTTATCCTTTCAATCCAAGTTTCTTTTTGTAACCTTCGAAAGTCTGATTGACACGGGATGCTCCATACATCCTCATGGCCTGTGTATACAGACGTTCAAGCTCATCGGGAGATTCTTTCGGGCTGACATTGATATTGTAATCCCTCAAGGTCATTCGAATCGCCTTGTAGTATTTTTCCATCTCATCAGGCTTTTCGTTTTCCTTCTTTTTTCCTGTCAGCCAATCCCGAAATCCCATAAGAAACTCCTGTAGTGTTTATAACTATTTATCCAAATTCCTCAACTTTTCCTGAATTTGGCGATAGGCTGACTCTGCCATCTGATTCAGCTTTCTTGTAGCAGGATGATGAATACCGTTCTTGTTCGCTGACCGGATGTCTTCATTGATAAGACTGATTGCGATTACAAAGTCACTCTTCTTCATCATACACTCCTGTCATCCTTTCGATTGAGTATTGAATACCGATGGCGACCCCCACCATAATGAGGTTTTCAATCATCAGGTAATTCTCTTCGTTTATCTCCATATCGGTTTCATCCAATATGTAAGACGTGGTTGCGTTCCGAATCATAACCATTAACTCATCGCTGATTTTGTCCTGCAGGTCTTCGAAGATTTTCTTCTCCTTGAAATTGGCAGGAAACTGAATTATATTGTTCTTCTTCATCATTCCTTCCCCCACTTATAGAAAGCGGAACAAATGGCGATATAACCAAAAGTGAACATACCCCATCCGATAAGAATGGAAGCAGCCGTGGAAAATTCCAGAACCCTGACGAGGAAGTAAACCGTGAAGAGTGCCCAGAAAAATCCACCAACATAAGGAATCATCAACCACATAAACAAAACCCCCTATAGTGTTTTATACTTGAGAAAAGTATACCACAAAACAGGGGGAATGTAAATATCATTTTATGTAAGGATATTCAATACTTATGTATATTTTTGAAGTGATATGAAATAATCTGCTATCAATTTTGCCATGTTCTCTACGGAAAGATTTCCGTTTTCCAGTAGACGAAGACGAATGATAAGGTCTTTCACTATATTCTCTCTTTCCTTCTCAAAGTTTATCATAATCAATCCCACAGGCTGAAATAATGTTCCTTGAACAGTTTCCATCCTTCATCATACTTTTGAATCTCGCTTGTAGTCATAACGTGATTACCATACTTTTCCGACAGCTCTCTATATTCGATAAGGAATTTCTCATATTCTCCGGGCTGACACTCTTCCTCACGAATGAGATACCACTCTGACCTTTGAATCTTGACCGCAACATCGAAAGTCCAAATCATCTTGTCGAGAATTTCTTCCCATTCTTCCGGTGACTTGAGAGAACCGGGATATCCGTGCGTGGTTTTCTTCAAGTAGATAAGGCCGTCACGAATAACTTCTGACAGGTAGTAGTCGAAATTCCATACGTCCATCGGTGCCCATCCTCTTCTGCCACGAATGAAGAAGGACTTGAGCTGAGTCCACTTCCATCGAAGCTCGGAAGGCTTGAGAGGATAGAAACAATGGAACCAGACCCAATCCCATGCCTTCTCATACCACTTCCGGTTCTTCCACTTCTCTTCCCAATTTTTCAGAACGTCCTCGAAAGGAATGAGGTCGTCATCTTCCTTATGCGCAATTCTGCTTTTGTCTACCATACTCTTGAACCATCCTTTTTTTCCTTTACTTCTTTGAAAGATATACTCTTCTCTCACGTTGACCAGACCTCTTCCTTCACCGGACGATAGGACTTGATACAGGACGCCGGCATCTGAACCATCTTACAGTATGAAGATGCACAGTCATCACAACTGTAGTGTGGTTCTGCGTGAGGACAATTCTTGTCACACTTTGCAAGATGTTGATACATACAAATCATCACCTGCGACTTGTCAACCGTGGGGTCTGCCTCGTCCGATATGTCTTCCTTCTCCGATGTTTCCGCTTCTTCCTCTTCCCTCTTTTTCAGGAAATCGAAGATGGCGTCGGCGAAATCCGCTGGAGTCTCGATGACCGCAATATTGATGTAACAGAATGGTTGAGGGTCTTTTCCGCCCCGTTTATCCCTTTCATACATCACGATGCCGTTACAGTCCTCAAGGAACTCCAACCACCAATCCTGTTCTCTTGCCCACTCGAAGAGAATACCGAAACCAGACCATTCATCCCACGCCTGACGTTCCAAGTTTTCACGAAAGTCTGCAATCGCATCTTCGATACTCTGAAACTTCCGGTCTATGTATTCCTCTCCGACCTGCTTACAAAGATACTTGTCTCTTTCTATTCCCTTCATACTTCTATTCCTTCTTCTTCGTGAGGTCGTTTATGTTCTTTGCGACATCCTCAAGGAACTCCCTGATGAAGCCACTCATAATCTCTTGGTCTTCCCATCCCGTTATCATTTGAACACCAATGAGACAGAGAAGGATAATCCAGAATCCAAGAGTGTCCAATCCCATCTTGTAATGTGCCATCGTCATTCCTGCCGCGCCGAACAGGAAAGCCCTTGTCAGAGTATATTTCCAAATGATGTATTTCATATTTCTACTCGACTCTAAATGCGTCTTCCGGTAAATCGTTGTTGAACCGTTGATTCATCTCCCTCTGTAAACGGATTCTCTCCACTTCTCTTCTTTCCCTTTCGTATCTTCTTTCATATTCTCTTCTTCGACGTTCAGCCATGAAGTCATCGAAACCGTCCTTTGCTATTATACAGAGTAGAACGAAAGTGACGATTCCGGCTGCGGTAGCCAATATGCTACCGATGACCTTTGCAACGGGATGAAGAGTGGGAATGAAAATCAGACATCCTATGAAAGAAATCACGACAATCGTCAACGGCGCCATCTTGCCTATTGATATCCACATCGTTCTGTTCATATTCCCAACCTCTTCATGTAGTCGTTTCGTTTTTCTCTTATCATGCACTTCACGAATTTCTTCTGGTTCGAACACCAGAACCCCTCACTACAGGTTACAGTTTTATCACGGCGGCCGGCCGGCCAGCACCGTGTTTCGAAATGTTCTATGCGGTGCGTACACCATTGGTTACTACAATAGGTTGACTCTTCACAAATATGCCTTACTCTGTTTGGTCTTCTCATACGGTTCGTTCTCATACGGTATTCACTCTGTTTATTTCATGCCCAACCGTTCAAGATATTCCTCTTCTTCCAGAGGAATCTCCACATATTTCGCTGGACACCCTCCCTACAATTCCCACATCTTCTTCGAATAAAGACCTTCCACCAACTCACTCACCGGAATACACTTCACCATCCGGCTCGTCAACGAACACCAGAACTCACAACCGATACAGAAATGGTCAAGACCGAAAGTACACTTGTTCTTCGAAGAAAACCCACAATCGTCCCGGCGGTTACAGGCCATGACCTCTTCCTTTATCTTTATCGCCGCCGACTCTTCGGGTGAGAGCCGTCGTGCATTGTATTTGTAGAAGGTCTGTGCGGCATCGGGCCGGGGAAGCCGGAACCCCTTCGTATTCTGGACGATTCGAACCACGGTATAATACTGCTCGTCATCATACACTTCGAAGACGGAACCAATCCACGATTCCATCTGATACATTCCTTTCGTGTTTCCAACATACTCGACCAGAAACGTTTCCCTCATAACTGGAACAGCTCCTCGTCAATGTCGATATCCCACCGTGACAACACCTGAACATTGAACTCGTAGACCCAGTTCATCTGTCTCTTTTCTTCCGGTGCGTTCAGGACCCTTCTCACCATGTATCTCTTCCAGACCGTCCCTTCGGCGGGCACCGCAGGATAATCGACTTCCAGAATCAGACCGACGAAATGATTCGACATGTTCAGGCCCATCGTGTTTCCGACATACTCCACGATTGCGGTTCTCATAGCCGAAACAGGTCCTCCTGTAACGTTCCCTGCAGGACAGAATCTTCCGGCCTTACTACAGGCACACATTGAACACCGATAAGTGTCCACTCCCTCTTTCCACAAACGACACAGGTATCCTTCTTGCAGTGAACGGATTTCTCATGGGGTCTTGCGTGCATACACGTCGGGTCGAGACAGTTTTCCGCCTGTGGACATATCATTATTTTTTTCATAGTCGAAACAATCCTTCTTCCAATAGAATACTTGGACAGGGTTTCTGTTCAACGACGATGCACTGCGCACCCCGTCTCGGCACTCTGTCCCCCGTCTTCGTCGTCGAGACACAAGACCCCAGCTCACAGTAGACGTTTTTCCTGTGGGGCTTCCTGTGACTACAGGTCGATTCCGAACACTCTCTTGAGAAGGGACAGACCACTTTCATAACTGAAACAGTTCCTCTTCGATAATTTCGTTCCTGTATAACACACATTGTCCGGCCTCGCCGGTCAACGAACAGGTCAATAAGTTACAGAACTCTGTGTGAATATGTTGTTCCCGATGATAACACAAACTGTTATTACAGTAGGAAGCACGGGGACAGATATAAAACTCCATTCCCACGTTTCTACTTGAATAGGTATTTTCCAAAGCTGTAATCTCCCTGTTTCCACGGGGGCGCCCAAAAATTTTTTTCCGAAAAGCGTTATCTACCCTTTTTCTGTGGGGCGCCCAAAAAATTTTTTTCTACCCTAAATGAAAAGGGGAGTCGATTGTTGAACTCCACCCCTCAATTTTCAAAACATCTTCGACTATGGGGTCACCCCTGTTTTTTTCGCCAAAATTTCGTTATTTTTCAAATTTATTATACCATAACCCCCCGTTCCTGTAAACATCAAAAAAAAGACCCCCTGCCGAATAGTGAAACGTCCGACAGGGGGCTGGTTTTCTCTCCTGCTGTCTTCGCTTCGTCAGGTTTCTAGGGTTCCCTTTTTACAGGGCGTCCTCTTTTTCTTCTAGAGGCCCTATGGCCGTCAACCTCGGCTCAGCAGGATGTTTAAGAGAAACCATCGTAAAAGACTGTCAGAGAGGTTCACCGCTTCCTCGTGCATCGGATTCACCCATAACCCGACCCCCGCTAGCAAGGGCTTGGCACTCCACGGCTACTACTCTTTCCCTCGTGGTCTACATCGGGCACCTCGGCCCTCGACCTGGCGACGTACTTGCCCGACTGTATAGGGGACGATGGGTGCGCCCCTATTCCAGCCATGACAGCCTTTTCGACTCCGGTAAAAACAGGGCGACCCCAATGGGGCAACCCGTAAACCCTAGCTCTTGAACGTCAGAATCAGCTCTGACGGAAACTCGGCATCCTTCGGAACGTAGATGGTTCCGTTGATGTTGGTGCCGGGGACAGAAACGTTGACTGCATGGAACCGCTTGGTATCCTTGTTGAAGGTCATGATGCCCTTGACAGGGGCCTTCTTCTCCGGCTTCTCTGCCGGGGCCGCCGTCGGGGCCTTCTCTGACTTACCAGTAACCTTTGCCATAGTCAATCCTTTCTATAGTAGTATTATATCAGACTTGTTCTGATATGTAAACATATTTTTTTATTTTTTTTCGGCGCCCGAACGATGCGGAGCCGAACTGTTCTGCGACCCTTACAGTAGGGGCAGGCGCCCTTCGGGGGCTCTTCCAATTCATATCCCCGTAAAAGACCACAACACGGGAACCGATGTAGAACTGCGATGTTCATATTCATCTATATAGGGATGGCGGATGCCGTCGCGGGGCCTCATCAGCTCCATCGTCACAGAGCGTCATCGGCCGTCAAGGGGTCTTACACCGCCATTCCCTTGATGTTCTTGTTCTACTTCCAAAGAACCAGAGTGCGACCCGACTTCACCAGAGGAAGCGTGCTCGGACTCTTGCGGCTCGGCGTCACCACCTTGATACGGATGGGGCCAAGCTCCTTGGGCGTCAGTTTCGTTCCCTTCTCCTTCTTCTCCACGGGCCGGGGCACGTTCTCCCGATAAACATCGTTGGTGCCGAAGTAGTAGACCTCGCCCTTGAAGGGCTTGCCGTCGAGACGCCTCTCACCGTGCCAGGACCGGAAGATGTTGGGGCTGACCCGGCAATACTTACCGTTGACCTTGATTTCGAGCTTTCCCTTCATCGGAAAATCAATTTTCAGCATGTTTTCTCCTTATAATCCTTTGCAGACCGGCAATAAATTTCTCTTCTGATATATCCGCCTCACACAGCTCACGATATTTTTTGGGGTCAATTTCGTCAGCTTCATCACACAGTTTATGAATTTCCTCTGTCGTCATCATTTTCCCCTATCCTGTAATCATCAGCCACGCGAAGACAAAGGGCGTGACATATGTAAAGACCATGAGAACGTAATCCAGAGCGACTGCGAGAATATTGTCTTCGTTGATATAGTCCATAATCAGCAACCCATGATTTCGATTCTCACCTGATATTCTCCCATAGCCACGTTACTAGTGACGGGCCTTTTGTATCGAATACTGCTGCGATGATGATGTTCACCAGAATGAAAACCACGATGGCTTCAAAGGCATCCATTAGTCAGCAATCCCCCACGACTCTTCCACGATGAACTCCACGTCGGTGATGCGGCCATCCGCCTCCCGGTAGACCTTCACCTCTTTCAGGAAACGACCCTGCAGCCACCGGAGAGCGCCCCAAGAAGAATGACGCTCGCGGAGCCACTTCGAATTTCGGAACGCCTCAGCGGCCTTCGAAACCAGACCATCGGTAGGCTCCACGTCGAACTGAACCGGAATCCGAACCAGACAGGTATCGCTCCACGCGTGGGCCTTGTGGGAACCCTCAATAACCTCAGCCTTCGAAACCAGAACCTTACCGTTCACTCTCATTTGTGTCTTCCCTCACTTTCAAGAATAGTATACCACAGCTGAGGGAAAATGTAAATATGTAACATGAATTTTTTTTCAACCATCAAATTGTGTAGTTACAGAGGTTTCGTTACATATGTTACATTGGTTACATCACGCCCAGAAAGACCTCTTCTTCGGGGGCGGCTCCGGCTGCTTTTCCATCCGAAAACAGACCACGACGGCGGACGCCATACTGGTAGACGCTCCCATATAATGTTGGCACTTTGAAACTAACTGATAACCTTCTCCCGGCTTCTCTGCGACGATAATCGACCCCTGACATACAGGGCAGATGCATCGGTGCGTGCGAAGACTTGTAGACCATCGGTCATCAATTATTTCACAAGCGTAGAATTTGACCTCTTGACTCATACCTTGTTCCAGTTGAATATGGCGAACACCACAAACGGAAGACCGATGAACACCGCCCAAAGGGCAGGAACGAACATCGCCGTGATGATGGCGGGCCAGAGAGATTCGACGATACCAAAAAGGTATAGGGCCATCAACACGACGCTGACCTTGAGGCATATGGAGAACATTACTTCTTCGTCCTCTTCTTTCCCTTGTCAGAGCGGGTCTTGCGGGGAAGCCCGTTCTTGTTGAGCTTCACCCTCTTCGGCTTCCTTGCGTTCTTCCTTTCCTTCTTTTCAGGCTTCGGCTCCATATTTCCCGTGATAGGTTCCTGACCCTTCGGAATCCTCTCGACGCCGAACATGTAGCACTTGTACCTGTCGCCGTCCTTCATATGGTACAGGTAGTCGGGGCCGACCTTGCCGCCCTTCTGGATGATGTTTTTCTTCACCCAGCTCCGGCAGGCTCCCTCTGTCTTGAACTCGACAATGTTGGGATTGTCTATTCTCTTTCGTCTAGGCATATTTCCTCACTTTCAAGAATAGTATACCACAACAGCAGGGAAATGTAAATATGTAACCTGAAAAAATGTTTCTCAATGATTCCGGTTACTTATGGATGAACTGAAACAGCACGCCAGCCAGAGCCGGCTCCACCCTCTGAATATCCTCATAGGCGGCTTTCAGATTACCCCACTCGACAACCTTGTCGTGCGACTCCAGCGCCCGACCAATACGTTCACAAGCCAGTTGAATGTCACGAATGGCGCCGAGAAGAGCGAGCCGTGCACCTGCGTCCAGATTCGACCTCTGCATGATATGTCTCCTTTACTGAATGGTAGCGTTCACGATAGGCTCAACATGAACCCATCCGGTCTTGACCTGTCCGTTCTTCTCATAACCGATGAGAACCCACTTGTAATTGCTGTTGGGCCAAGCGGTCGATGGACGGGTTTCCAGAGTAACCACGCGCGTCCCCTTCTCAATCGTATCCACGGGCGTCTTGAACGACGGGCCGGAGTAGACGGGGCCCGTGGCGTGCATCCTTGCATCCGCACCAAAGGCGGGCGGGGACACAATCAGCGACGCGAGAAGGGAAACGACGATGGCGATAAGATACTGATATTTGACGATGAAGTGCTTTTTCATTTTTCTACCTTTTTTCCTCATTGTCGATTTTTTCACAAATTTCCTTCAACCGCGAAATAATCTCGTTTTTCGATTTTTCGTCAATTTCCGCTCTATTTAGAAGTTTTGCTTAACCGAAAAATCCTTCACCAAGGTTTTGCAATACTTACAGCACCTCTTATAGGATTGAAGAACAGAATACCTTCTGCTTCGATTGTGCGTCCTACCACAGGGACAGGTATATGTGTATTTCATCGAAGGAATTTCATTCCTTCTCACTTCCTGGGCCTCAGCAAAACCCTTCATTTGAGAGTCAAAGCAACGACTCGGATCAGCACCAACCTCTGTTGCAATCTTCTTCCAGATTGGACCGTGCCCCTCATTAATATAGCCATTAGCATAAACTTCATAATGGGCAAACTCATGACGGGCAGTGTCAATCATGAACTCCCTTCCATATTTCAGATATGACTTAGAGATTTCTATCCACGACTCTTTGCGCCAAGAAGAGCGATAATACTTAAAAACACCAGCTCTCCTCTGGGCCAGCATATTACAATAAACCTTAATTTTTGGAAGGCCTCTAAGTTGTGCCAGCCTCTCAATTTCCACCACACAGAAAATCAAAGTTTCGTACTCTCTTTCGGAGAGCCTATCCTTTGCTTCCCAGGTCTCATAGATGCCTCTTCCCTTAGCCATTACTAAATCTCCTGATACAAATTGTAACCGAGAGGGTTCTTAAAGTTTCCTCTCTCTTATCATCAAATTTTGAGGTTTTTCGGAAAAGCTCCAGAATCATCATTTTACAGCCCCCTCTTCTCCTTCATACATTTCGGACATTGGCGAATGATTTTCGTCGTAATAGGTTTTCCACAAACCGAACAGGTTCGAATCGTATACGAAGACTGGCGATTGAACGTCGGAACCTTCCGGGCCGCCATGGTGCTCACCTGAACTTCGGACAGCGGCAGCCCCGGGCTGTAAATCTCATTCACCCGATAACCCCAAATGGACAGCCACATCTCGCCCTTCTTCCGTGCGTCCATATCCGGCCATTGAATGTAGGCGAAGGTCGTCCGGCCATAGGTTTCCAGCTCATTACAGGTATTCGGAATGCCGTCCTGTGAAAGAACCTTGAGGGATGCCAACAGCTCTTCGTGCGTCTGTAACTTTCTCATATGTTAGTCCATCCTCGAACCGACGTAGCACTTGATTCCGTTCTCTGCCAACACCTTCGCGAACCCACGGGCGAAGGCCTCTTTCTTCTCCATCGACTGACCGCCTTCAGAAACCCAATACTGGAAACCGCCCTCATAAGCCTTGGAGATACCGCCTCGGCGGTCACCAAAGTATTCGGTCTTCTTGATTTGATTGATGAACCGGCGATTCTCCGGTGTATTGTAGGGAATCTTCACCCAAGCGAACCCACAAACACCGCCAGAAACGAACCAGGCACGCTTGAGAGGGGAATTGTCGTTCAGGGGATTTTCATGCTCGCCGACCACCATCGGAGTAGGAACGCACTCGGCCATCGCTCGGTGACCGGCCTCAATGGCCTTCTCCATAATCTTCTTGGCGTCCTTCTTCCCGATGGGCTTCTGCCGACCCTCATTCAACTTTTCGAGAAGGTCATGAGCCTCACCCATCGTCAGACCCTTGTTCCTGTAGTCCTGCTTGGTGGCACAATACAGAGCCCAAAGTTGACGGGGAGTAGCGGGTGCGGAACGGTCCATTCTACATATCTCCTTTACTTTTCAAGAATGGCTGACAGAACAAGACCAAGACCGAAACCAAGAACCGTAACCGAAAGAATGTCCATAACGTGTTCCTTTCTTATTTTCAAGAGTAGTATACCACAAACCCCCACAAATGTAAATATGTAACATAAAAATTTTTTTCTCAATAATTCCGGTATTTTTCCCCGTTTTCGTTATATTTGTTACATATTTTTCTCTAATACCACAGTATTAGAGGAATGAATTTCTCTACTACTGCAGTATTAGGATGTTCACCGGGGAAATTTTCTGGATGTTTTGTCTATTCTACTAGCTCACTAGGGAAATTTTCTGGCGGTTCGTTACGACTTTGATGCTCATAAACGAATTTTTTCAGAAGTTTTTTTGACAACATTCCCCTGTGACAGAGAAGGAAAAACGGGGGAAAGAATATATTCATGTTACATAAAAGACGTAAAAGAATTTCGTGATGGACGTGTCGGGTCGATGTGGAATATAATAACTGTCCTGTAACCCGTGTAAAATCTGCATCACGATTTTTTACTATCATGAATAATAGCTATTCCATTACGTTCAGGATGCTTCTCATCAAAAACCATAACAAATTCTAACGTACCTTTATTTTTAGAACAAGACTCCTTTTGTGTATCTATAACCTTCTGTATCTCACTTCGAAGTTTCCTGTCTCTATCTGGATCATTATTCAGAATATAATTATTCTTGATTGCTTCTTGTTCTCTTTCCTCTTGTTCTCTACTCTCTCTTTTTCCACTATCATTCCCAAAAGTGAAGGTAGTGGTAGTATTCTGCCCATTCTTTTTAGCCAAGTCAGACGTCAACTTGACTTTATCTTTGAATTTTGGGTCATTGATAGAAAGATTTTCCTCTACGGATATAATTACTTCCTTCTCTTCTCTATTTTGTGTTTTAGAAGTAATAGTGCCTTGTGACTCTCTTACAATACCATATTTCCTATCTAACTTTTCCAACTCCACATTTAATTTCTTAGCTGCTTCTGACATTTGACTACGAATTTCCCTTTCCCTCTTATCATCAATACCATATACACGAACCCACTCTGCTCTCAAACTATTCAGTTCGCTCGAGAGTTCATCACGTTCTTCTTTCCACATCTTTCTTTCTTTAGCTGATAAATGACCAAAGATATCTTTTTCACGTTTACGGTATTCTACATTCTGTTTCTTTCTCATTTCGGAAGGAGAAATTTTCTGAATCTCATCATTGAGAATTTTATCACCCACAGACTTCAAAATACCCTTCACTTTATCAAACCAAATTTGATATTTCTTCTTATCCTCTGGATGTACTGGTAGTGAAGGTTTTGTGGGAAGTGTCTGTAAACGGTATGCTTCATCGGCAATTCTCTCCTCCCATTACATCAGGCGTGAAGGCCCATGCGAGACAGACCACCCATCCGATAAACGTCCATCCAAGAAACAGATTGATGATGATCAGTTGAGACTGTCTCCGTATACGTCTGTAGCCGCCGATTATCGTGGGCAGGAAATACAGGACGAACAACAATATCATTCCGAATAAAATTTCCATTTCTCTTTGTCCTTTCTTTCTAAACTCTAAAGTTGCCTATTTTCTCCCATAAATCGAGAAAAGAGATAATACAAACCACTAAAGGAACCAAATTATATATTCCTTGTGCAGTCCAAAATACAAAAAGTGAAGAGATGGGAATTATCCAATAAAGAAATGTTCCAAGTAGAAAGTGAAAGAAAAAATATAGGATAAATGGAACATCGTCTACATAGATATATTTCCATTCTTCGTTATGATGATATTTGTGATACCGCTCAATTATATGAAAGTATATTTTGATTCCGCCTATAATGAAAATTATAAAGAGAAAGAGATATTTCATTTTCTCACACTTCTATCTCTTTTCAGAATATTACTTTTTTTATCTTTTCTATTTTTAATTTATTTTTGATAATTATTTCTTTGAATTCTGTCAATATACTTTTGTCATCAAATAAAAGGATAGCTTCAGAAGAAATAGAAGAAGCATTTCTAATTGAATATTTTCTTTCTTTCTTTTTACTATCAAAAAATGTGGATATTCGTAAACCTTCTTTTGTTGTATAAGTAGTTTCATTATATCCTTTGAAATCACTACCTAGATTCTTTTCATCACTAATATAATCAATTGCATTTATCAAAGATTCCAACTCATCATAATTTACATATATTTTAGTATCATAGATAGAATTATTAAATGAAATATAAGACAATTCAATTATGATACCATATTCTTTTTTATTTCCTTTTATTTTCTCGACGGCAGATATGTACCCACTACCTCCACCTTTACGAATTTCGAAATAAAATAAATCGCCACTATCAATATTTGTTATAGTGATTTCGTTCTTATATGTCTTTTCTACATCATTAAATTGACCTTTACATGATAATGATATAACTACCGACAACAAACATATTAATAACCAATAACAATACTTTTTCATTTCTCACACTCCTATTTCTCTCAATGATTTTTCTATAGCCAATATGAGATTCACTCTCATTCGTTCTCTCAATTTGTTCATTCTCGCCCAATTCGTAGGAATATCCGCTCGATTGTTCCGGTGAACGAGAGGAGTCAGCGCCGTATCAATCATCTTCTCTACAGAGTATTCCGTATAGATATATTTTTCACGGTCAGTCATTTTTTCACTTCCTTTTCCGGCATTCGATATTTCTTTTCGACGTAGACATCATCCCAAAAAAGATGATAGTCGATTTTTCTCTCGACGGTTTCCATCCACGCCTTGATATACCGTCCGTTTGGTGTTACTCCCACGTTCACGGGATACCATGCGAACCATCGGTGCCACTCTCTCCATTCCTTCTTCTTTTGTTCCCGTGTCTTACCGTTCACCCATCTCATCGTTCGGCCTTTCATCAGTTATTTTCAATTCGACGTTTTTGGTTTCATTGAATATCCTCTCGTATGCGGAAAGAATGTCCTCTCTCTTCCATCCCGTTTCCTGATTTCCGATTCTCAAGGTATACCGGGCACAATCCATCACTATCAGTAAATCTCTCAAGTTGATTTTCATTTCTCACTTCTCCTTTGTTCCATATGATTCCCCGTAAGTGATATCCACGGCATTTCGGAAAAGCTCCTCGCCCCAAGGATACAAAGGTCTATGGAAATCAGAAACAGTATGTATTGCCTTTCCCTGTCTCTCTGTCCATTTCTTCTTGAACGATTCTGGATAGTCGTTTGCCATATACAGCCTACAGGTCTTCTCCCAATGGTCTACGGAGAGGGATTTCCCGTAATGTTGACAGTAAAATTTCGTGATGATGTTTCCGGGCACGAAGGGCGCTCGGCCACCACCGCCTGAAATATGAACTGCTGGGTTGTTTTTCCATATCATCAGGATATCTCTCTTTTCGGGGCCGAACCACTTTCGGAAGTTGAAAAGAGGCCATCCTTTCTGGTAAGGCTCATTATCGTCCGGTGTCATATATGCATCGAACAATGAGATTCTTATTCCATCAACATCTTTGGCTGTTTTCAGAAAGCTCCGAATGTCGCCGTCAAATCTTTCGTCTGCATCTGCGTAGAACAGCCACGTCGGTTTGAACACCTGTGCGGCTACGATAAGCCGTTGTCGTTGAGAGGCTTGGACGTAATAGGGGTTACCCCACACGTCATTGTGAATCACGTCAATCACACGGGGATGATTGTGGAGAATGAGCCGGGTATCATCTTCCGAAGCATCATCAAATCCGATGATGCCGTCAACGAATTGCGACATGTGGTCAAGGAAGTCCTGTAGAATCAGGCTCTCGTTTCTCACTCTTGTCAATCCGATAATCATATCACTCTCCCGTATGTCACCTTTACAATTCCACCGTGTAGAGAACATCTCTCCTGCATCGTCCGCCGCAGGTATCTCTCACAGCTGGAGCAGAGATGCATGGGCCTCATCCGAAACTCGTTCTCGTCCACGATGACATATACGTCTGCTTCACCCGTGCAATTCTTCATCGCCGTGGCTCCGCCGAACAGTCCTGCATTCTCACACTTCATCTTCATACGACTCCTCGAAAACCTTGTCCTGACAGGTTTGGCACATAAACGAAATCCGGTATTCCCTTCGTGACAGGTCATCCCGAAAATCCTCCGGCTTCACCTTGTCGCTACCACACACGACACACACTCCCGAATTTCTCTCCCTGCCATACATCCTGCGGGTCAACTCGTTCAACATCTTTTCCATCTCCGGCGACTTGCACATAGTATATCATCCTTTCTCTATTTTTTCAAGACTACCGTGAAACCGTTGCCCACCTTGTCATCGGGGTCTTGCACGTCCACGACTTTCATATCCAGTTTCAATTCACGATTGATGATGTTCACCATATTGAGGAAGTCCTGTAACGTCCACCAGTAGTGATGTTTGTTTTCCATACTTCTGACATTGTTCAGATATACCCGATACAAAAACTCTGCCGTGACGACCTTACTGACAAAGTTTTGTGGTATCCTGTTCCTGTGGGGACATATCGTGAATATGACTCCACCGGGCTTTATGACCCTTCTCCACTCTATCAGAGCACGAATAGGGTTTTCGAAATGTTCTATGACGTGGGATGTTATCACATAGTCGAAAACATTGTCCTTGAATGGTAACTCGTCACCCAACGCCACAATATCCACGGGAAGATATTTCCCGTGGTTCTCTTCCTGCCACTTCTGAAAGAACCCATATTTTTCTCTATCGACATTTAGGCAATCGTGTAGACGGAACTGATTGTGAATTGCGCCGCCTATCTCAATTCCCTTGCCCAGACAATATCGAAATGCCAGTCTTGATATCGGAAACATTATATCTCAAACATCCCGTCTTCTATTTGTATGAATGACGGGTAAAATCTCCCGTATTGTTTTTTGTGGCTCCAATTCCCCCCGTTCTCTCTCGCTAGGAACACGGTGTCCTCTGTCTCGTCAAGGACTTCAAAGAGGTTGTTGTTCTTCACACACTCTAAAAGGAACTCTTGGTTCCACTTTTCTTTTACATCGCCACCGTCTATTGTGATATCCACCTTATACATCTTTTTCATATTTCGAACTCCTTGTCATCGAAATACGTCGGGTCGTATTCCACACATCTGCATTTTTTGAAACATTTTGCCCACGTTTCATCACAACGATGATTTTCTAAATCCGGCCAATGTTGAATTTTGGGCAGATGGGGCGAACGATGCTCACAGGTTTTGTCAGGACATATGTCCTTCTTGTTACAGATTACGATATACATTATCGTGATTCCTCACATAGGGTAAATTTGTAGGCTCATCAAAATATTGTTTATAGTGGTTGTAGTCTTTCCGTAGGAGATTGCTCCGATGGGAAAGATGGAACTCTTCCCTGCCCAACCAAGCAGGATATGAAAGACGTTTCTTCTTTATACGGTAAAATCCCATATTGTGTTTGAAGCCACGCCGTATCCACTCTTTACAGATAACGTTATAATAAACTTTTAGGGCCTCTTCGTGACCTTCCCACATTTTTACAATGGGATGGTTTTTCCAACCAGAAGAGCGCCCCTCAAGAGTATTGATTATCTGATATGCCTCGACTCTCTGTTTGCCAAGCCTACGATTGTCCAGAACCTTGGCGGAACGGTGAAAGTCCTTATATGGGAGAAACGTCTGCATCCTTTTTTCTTCTTTCGTCTTCTCTCCGAATGAAGGTTTCACAACACTTCGGAGAACAAACAATCACTGTCTTACCATTGTATCCGACCTTGATGGCATTAATACAAGTGGTGATGACGTGACAAATCTCACACGGGCCATCCACCCAACGGGGTTGTGGTTGTCCCCGACCATAACATTCTCTTTTCATATGAGAATTATACCACAATGAAGAAGAAATGTAAACTAATCGTAACTATTCTAAATCACGAAGATTTGTATAATTTGATACGTTTTTTAAAGTTTCCACTATTTTCTCACACTTCTCTTTTGCTTCTTTGGAGATTTTACTATATATAAGAACTGGATATTTCTTGTTTTTAGTATCTTCTTCACCCATTACGATATATTCCCCAAATTTTGAGGCTATTTTTTCACTGGGCCATTGTACTTTTATGTTATCAATAATATGTACTTTTTTCATGTCAATATTTTTCTGTAACCACTCTATATTTTTCATACTTTCTTCATATATTTCTTCATCCATGAACGGTATCTCGCTCATATAACATAAAGTAACAGAAGCATCCTTTTCCACTAACATTTTTATTATTTCTAGGGATGTTTTTATAGATGTTCCTCGATTATATCTATCTGAAACTTTCTGTGAGAAGGTTTCCAATCCAATACCTATATGGATTCCAAAAAGAGATATTGCTTTTTTTATTTCATCTCTGATTTCTCCATCTGGTCGTAAATTTATTCTGACAGAAACTTGTGGTATTGGATATTTATATACTACTCTGATTAATCTCCCAAGGTCTAGAGAAGGAATAGAGCCGCTATAGAGGTAAGCGATTGTATGTAAATTATGATATGCTTGAAGTTGTCGATATATTTTTATAATATTTCTATCTACATCTCTGTCGTGAAATAAATTTTCTTTACAATAAAGGCATTTTTTCCAATAACATTTTACACCACAGGATGCATTATATTGCAATGTTTTAGGAGCTTTTGCCTCAACAATCTTACTCCATTGTTCAGAGTCATTCCAATACGGAGTAAAAGTTTCACTCGTTGGCACACCTAGATACTTCTCAAAAGAACCAACAAAGATATTTCTTTTTATTTTTTCATCTATATTATTTATAACAGAAAAAACTCTACCACCAATAACCCATCTTTCGTCTATGATGTTGGATAAGTCTTTAAGAATGTTTAGGAAAGAAATGGAACAATATATTCTATCATATGGAGATAGGGAAAATCGTAGTTTTTCCAACTCTATATTATTTTCTTCAACGAAAAAATGATCACCCTTTACAAGGTGACAGATAAAAGAAAATCCATTATGAAGTAAAATCCTATCGTTAATTTTTCTGTATGTAGTTACAAATGCTGTTTTCATTTTACTATCCAAAGAACCTCTGCCCTCTGACAGGAGAAACAAAGTTTTGCCTTCACTTCCGAACCATCATCAAATTTTACATCTACAATCTCAACATTGGCACTACCACAATAACAACAAGGGATGGGAATATGGACAATCTCATCTTCCATTTGTTCTTTCTTACTGTTTACGATATCGTCAAACATTATATCCCCAATGACATCAATGAATATTTGCTTCCACAGATTTCACACTCAAAGTTTCGATATATTTTGTCTTCCTTTTGTGTCTGTGACTTTTCTCTCAACCTCTCTTCGTGACAAACAGGACATTTCAGATATCCCTGAACGACAGGAGATCTTTTTTTGTTCCCCACCAAATCTTCAAACATCAGAACCACCCTCCATCGTGCCCCATCATCAGAGACATCCCACAATACTTACATTTCGACCTTGCAATTGAAGGATTCTCAAATATGATGGTTCCGTTTGGTTTGTGTCGATTGAACCATCTACAGAGAAGTTTGCCGATTTTATTCTTGATTTTTTCTCGCATATGATTCCATCAACTCCTGAAAGTGTTTCTTTCTCTTTTCTTCACACTTTCTACATAGTGACTTGAGCCATCGTTCACCACGAACCTTGACTCCTTTTTGTGTTCCACAATACTCACACGTCTTGAAAGACAGTTTCTCTGCTTCCGTTATCATGTCCCAGACCTCTTCCGTTCCTGATAACACATAGTATCGAAGACCACCAAACTTTTCCTTGATTTGGGTTATTTTTGTTTGAGGGGCAATCGCATGAATCTTCTTTGTCAGGTCATAGATGACATCGAACCACCCGTCACCACACTCAATTCCGAAAGCAATCGGATATGGAAAAAAAGTATCGTCCTTGAGAGAGAACAACTCTGGAAAATCATCCATCAATTTTTTCTCATTTTCCCTGTTCATATTTATCCTTCCTTTCGTTGTCGTAGGCATACCAGAACAAGCTGAGTATATCGAATTGATACAACAATTGTTCGTCTGACAATGAAGGCAGTTTGTCGGGTTCAATCAATTTCTCTTTCTCATCATCTTCTACTAAGTCTGCAATGTCTGGTCTAACCATCCATACATATAGTAGTCTATCCAAAAGAATTTTTCTCAATACATTCTGTCTCGTTCTAGGCATATCACACTCCATGCAGGTCTTTCATAAACTGTCGAATAACCCGTTTCTTCTCCAATTCGGGAAGACGAAAACCCAATGCCTGTCTCACTCTGGCTTCCTCAAGGTCTGCCTCATCGTGTTTTCCCTGTCTTCTCAACTCCGCAATTTCTTTCTCTGTCTTGAATTTCATAACATCGCCTCCAGAGCAATTATCGTTGACCTTTCCAATGCATCCAACGTGATGTTTGTCTCTTGAACTAATTGGTCAAGAAGCTGGTCAATACTCACCACTACTGGTCTTGTTGGATGACTTATTTGGTCATACAGTTTGAGATAGTGTAGTGCATACGCATACAGGGTTATCTCATTCTGTGACAACATCTTCCCGAAAGAAGAATTTGCCTGTGGCGTCTGATTCAGGTTTATTTTTTTCCTTGTCCGTGATGCTGGTGGCGAAGGCCATGGCGATTTTTCTGTCGTGTGGGTTTTATCCTTTGGTGGGTAAATGTCTTCGAACATAACATCTTCTCCTACTCGTCTTTATTTTTTCTATTCACTATGGTGCATTGTCCATCCATCTCAAACAAGAGGAACATCAGAATGAGAAAGAGAACGTAATCCATTTATCTTCCCTTCCTCTTGAGAACCAGACCTACCAATGTTATGGCGGCCCCCACCACTATCATCCAACCGTGGAAGTTGGGTAACACGCCTGCACTATAATTACCTGTCAATAAGTAGTAGAAGGCAATTATCATCCAAGCTGGCCCCAAGAGTATCAGTATATCTCCCCATCTCATATTATTCTTCTACCTCATCGTTTTCTTCTTCAATTCCATCCAAACCAATACGAGCGAAGTAGTTACAGTCAGACGCCTTTCTCACAAAAGTAAAACTTACATAACTCCTCAACGTCTTGCCGTTGATAGGAAACCACCCGTGAATGGTTTCTCCTGATTCACTTCCTATTTGAAGGTCGTATGGCCCATCTTCGGTTTTGGAATCTCTTTTCGCCATTATCTGATAACGTTCTGTTCCGCCATACTTGGAATAAAAAAGATAGATACCACCAACCTCAAGACCGAATCTATCAACTTCTTTCCGATTCATTCACATCACCTTCTTTCAACAAAGTTTCCTAGACAAGAGGGACAGACAAGAATCCTGTCGTTTGGTGCATGAGAACAAACCCATTGGTGGTTACATTCCGTGCATTTGACAATGAAATATCTTCCTCTCTTTCGGAGAGTGAATTTGTGTTTGTCACACATTTTCCACACATTCTTGTTACACACAGCTTCCATATTCCTACTCCGTTTTCTTCTTTCTTGGTTTTCTCTTCGGAGTTTTTTGAGCTTCTTCTATACTCTCAGCTATCTCTTTCGCCCGTTTTATCAGGTCTGCCTTGAGTTTTTTGAGCTGTTCGTTCTGTTCGTCCAGTATTTTCCCTACATCTATTTCCATTTCTGATGAACCTCTTCGTTTTGTTTTTCTTCGTTCCCCTCTCATATTGATATGGATGCTCCTAAAATATTCATATATATTTATCTTTTATGTTTTTGAATGAACTCTGTTATGTTACCGCTCCATAGTAAGACACTTTCTCTTCTTATCTTTTCTTCTGGCCAATTCCACCATTGAATTTCCAGTAACATATCAATCTCTCTCGGCGAGAAACGATACTTCTTTACCTCTGCCGGATTCCCCGCCACGATGGCATACGGGGGAACATCCTTTGTGACTACGGAGTTTGCGGCGACTACTGCTCCATTTCCTATCGTCACTCCTGACATAACAGAAGAATGGGCACCTATCCATACATCGTTCTCTATCACTATGTCACCCTTACATTCTGGATGACCTTTCCTCAGCAACATCTCGTTTATTTCTGGCGTCACAGGGCCTAGAAGCTGAGAAGATGTCGTTATCCAATCGGGACGATGATTTGCGTGGAGAAAAAATTTGCTCTCTCTGCCAATGGAACAATACCGACCAACAATCAGAAGATATTCATCTGTCCACGAAATAATGTAGATGTTCCTGTCGTAATAGGAACCTCTGCCCATCTTCAATAAATGTCCATTTTCCATTTCACACCTTTGTCACAGAAAGAACACCCACGGTATCCCACTTCTTTGTTTTTACATCGTATCGTTCACAGTTTATGCTGACTTGTAACGGGTCATTCTGAAACTCAATTATTACCATATCATCTTTTTTCCATCCTTGGAGAAACGCATAGGCGTCACGCCATCCTAGAAGATAGGTTCGTTTATTTGTCAGGTCAACATAACGAATCCATACCTTATCCTTGGTATCGTTGTATCCATTGATTTTCCCGTTACATACAAGTTTCGTGGGCACGGTCTGCGGCTTTTGTGTATAGTCAATTTCTCTTCCAAGAATGTCCTCAAACATATTATTTTTCCTTTCTCTTGAATTGATATATCTTTGCTGTCTTTGGCGGAACATTTTCATTTCCAGTTTCCAGCTGTCTCTTCAAGTCCTCATCGGCCTTGAGTCGCCTCATTACCATATCATCCAACTGTTCGTGAAGAGAAATAACAGCCAAGAGAATGGAAGTCAACGCACCCGTGATTTCCCTGTCATCAGTTGCGTTTTTGTATCTCTTCTCTTCTCTCTTGATATATCGTATCCACTTGGTAAGGTCAAGGTCTTCTTTCATCATATCAGCACCATATTTCGTAGTCACATCTCATACACAGCCACTTGCGTTCCATCTCACCCTTTCTGCCGTTCTGCTTTGGCCTCATAATGTGAGTCTTCATCACATCGGAACTCCAACAAGAAGGGCACCACTCTGGAATTTCTCCCGATTCAAATTGTTCGATTATATCACCTAGAATATCTTCAAACATCACTTACCTAACTCTCTTGCCCTGCTCTCTGGTTTCGGGCACATCAACGGTATCTCTTGGTCTTGAGAAGAGCAGAACTCCTCGCCCTTCTCGTTTGTCAGACAGAGCGAGATTATATGATATTCGGTAAATCCCATCTTACAGAGAAGAAACATATCTCTCTGCATTCTTTCGATGAAGGCATTGTATCTCGCCACCTTCCACGTTCCCTTGATGATGAGAACCGTATCCTCATCACAATCCACATATACGGATGCTGTAGCTGGGGTCTCAAGGTTCAATTGGCGAGCATACATAATCCGGGCTTCCCGTGTAGGCTCCACGGTTGATTGTTTGAAACAGAAATATAAAGAGGTGCAAATGAGAAACACAAGAGTAAAGGCAGTCCCGTAATACCACATGACTCTTCGTGTTTCTCTTTCCGTTTCTTTCAGATTCAAAATCATATTATTCCCCCTATCGAATATAACTGATAAACGACAATAATGCCCAACTGAAACAGAGACACAATAAAAACAGTCGCATTTCACAAACTCCTATATAGATTGTATAAATTATAACACGGTTGGGCTATGATGTAAAGATAAGGAAAAGGTAAATTATTTCAGATACTTGTTTATGAGAAGAGAAATATGTTCTCTCATAATCATCGTGTGACCGTCTTCGTATTCACGAAAGACGGTTTTACACTTCGTGCATTGATAGACGGGCGTATCCTTCCCGCCTTCGGGAAGGTCAGTCTGAATGATGTCTATCTTCTTTCCCTTCCCTTTACATCGTGGACAATTCATCCTGCGCACCTCTTTATTAGACCTTTACGAATCGCCTCGACACATTCGTTACAGGTATAATCAGAGCAGGCTTGACATACATAGAAACTTTTGGAATTGATGGGTCTTTTACAGAGATGACAGGAAAGCCCCTCACTCATAATTTCCAACATTCCCCAAGTGTTCACCTGAAACGTGCATTTACATACCTGACAGGTAATCATTCCAAGGGTATCCTTTACAAGCTCCATACTCTTGCATCGGGGACATCCAACATCCACTATTCTTTCCCTCACGAACACGTCACCTGTAGGGTCCTGCATCGCCTCTCTAATCTTCACTTTCATCGAAACTACCTCTCACTTGTTTTGTCAGCACAATTTTTTCAAAATTGTTGCCTCTCATTAGGTCGATGAGAATTGTTATAAACTCTGGAATGTAACAATCCCTCACGATTTTGGCTTCTTCGGTGCCATCCTTCTTTGTGACTGTTATCACTACATCGGACATAACAATACTCCTGCTTTTATTTATAAAGACATTCTACCACATTTCTTCCAGACTGTCAACTTAACCAATCAAGAATCCTGTCTTTCCATTTGAGCAGTCTTTCTTGAGAACCTTGGTTATTGCCTTGAATGTCTCATCAAGAGACTTTTCAGAATCCTTTGATTCCTTGTCCATCTTGGCTTCAAGCTCTTTTTTATACCACTCTATTTCTTCCTCGGTGACTTCAATCAAGAAATTTTTCAGTCTCATCGTTTCCTCTTTTTCTCTTTCATAAACGAAAACTCTAACTGATTTGGGTCAGGAGAAGAGAATGTAGAATTTTCCAACATATCCCATATATCATCTTCATAAAGTCGATTTACAATGTAATAGCTGTTGCACTTGAAAGATATTTCGTGTCTCTTGTCGATGGCTCTCTTCAAGTCCTTATTCTTATATGTATGAACCAGATGCAGAGCAGTATTGACAGCCTCGTCATACAAGGCTTCTCTCTCTTCTTCCATTCTCTCCCCATACCAACTACTATAATCGAGGTCAGGAAGAAATTCATACTTGAGGTCGGACGATACCCATTCATCATTCCCTTTCTTCTTCCATTCTGTCGGTTCGTCTTCTGGATCAACCTTTTCCTGTGTTTCGATATTTATCCAATATCCATTATCACTTCCCGGCCCATACTCTCTTTCATAATCCCGTGGGTCTATATTATCGTGAACGAGTTCATCCCATGCTTCTTCATTTGCCAAAGAACCTAATTCAACCGTCAAGTCTTCCACCGTCGGCGACCATACATACTCATATTTTCCAATCGGGAAGAACAAATATGCGGTTCCATATTTCTCTGCATCATCTATATCCGATGTAGCAAAAACACCGTTACGAGCTGGCCATCCAAACTTGGACTCAAAGGCATTATTGAGAACTTCGTGCATCCATTCCGGTGTATCTTTTGGTCTTCTGTCTTCAAGACGTGTAGTCCTTTTCAGAATATCCGAAACGCTTAATGACACTCCACGATATAGAAACTCATCCGTTCCTTTTATCTCCTTGAGAAATGGAAAACAGTCCTCATAAAGGATGGCAAGAATTTCTTTACTATCCTTTCCTTCTTTCAAATATTGTTTCAGTCTCATTTCTACAACCAATCCTCATTGAAATAATCGTCCTTTACCATAACACAATCACCGTCTGTCCACACTTCCACCTTACCCTTCTGCCCGAAATTCTCTCCAACGGTAATCAGGTCAAATGCATTGTAATGCGGCGATAACCTATTGTCGATATCTACTAGTAATTCTAATCTCGGATTCTTCCAGTATTCTTGAAGTTTCAAATAATTGGTCGCCATCCAGACATATGATTTTTCATCATTCAAAGCGATGTCCTTTACATAGGGTTTCTGGCTATCAACATATTCGAAAGCCTTTTCAATATCGTAATAACTATTTGCGTTCTTGAAGGCATTATACAAACCACTATCAATCGGTTTTGCACCGGGATATTTGTTTTTCAGATACTCTGCTTTATTGCTGACGCCACTAACCAGTTTCACCAACATCAAATTGAACATATCCATCGGCTTGAAGTCGTCAAACGAACCCCAAAAATCACTTGATGGACATATTCCTATCTTCGAACCGTCAACGGGAAACACCCGAAATGCCTGCCCATAATGTCTGGCATAATACTCGTCAGAAGTGCAAATAACCGACTTGCTCCTCTTCGGATAGTCTTTCCACTCTGGGCTTCCATCCACCAAGAGAGTATAGTGGTTTGATGTATTGCGGGATTGTCTCTGGAATTTCGAAGGCTGAATAAAGAAAGCCGCATTCTTTTCTAATGTCGTCGTTCCTCTGTATATGGGAGTGGATTCCAGAGCTTTTTTACAATGTCGATGAAGAAAAGCCTTCGCCTCATCATCGGTCATAGGAACCTTTCGTCCTTCCTTCTCGTATTCGCTCCCGGCTTCCCCTTCTCTCAAATAGTGTTTCAGTCGCACGAAAATCCCTCTGTTATATATTCAACATATATTTATAACAGAGGGACTTGATTTAAGCGTTATACATTCGATTTTTCGGGGTGATTTCGAGAAGTGCCCTGTCGGCAACCTTCTTCAATTCTTCAAGCCCGGTGAACAGCCCGACACAGCTCTTTTCCAGTTCCTTGAGTTTTTCTAGGTTCTCCTGTTCGATTTTCTCCAGCTCCTCTTCCCGTTTACGACACTCGTTCACCAAGTCTGTCAGGCCAAGTTTCTCGGCCTCTTCCTGTGTGATACCCTTTTCCCGTAGAATGTCATCAATCTTTCTTCTCATCTTCATTCTCCGTTTTGATGTAGGCCATTATGAGGCCGGTGAAAAGACCGATTATCCACGGTATCGACGGCCAAGCAGGAAGATATCTTCCGATGACCAGAGCGATACAGCCGGAAACGATACAGAGGACAATCAACTCGATTTCCCATCTCTTGAGCTTCATAGAACACCTTCTTCCTTTTCAATTTTGGTTTTATCATATCATACTTTTCACGAAATGTAAACATATAGATGTATGTATGTGTGTGCACGCACATGGGTAAATTTTTGATTTTATTATGCTTTTTTTCTAATTTCTTCCTATTTCGGTGTGTAAGAAAAATATACGGATTTTCTATAAATATATATAGATTTGAAAAGAGGTTGTTGTGACATGATTATTTATCGTGCAGTAAACAAAATCAATGGAAAAACCTATATAGGTCAAACAACAAAAGACCTTGAAGTCAGGAAGCGTCAACATGAATATGACGCTCTCCGAAATTCCCTTCAAATTTTCCATAAAGCTCTTCGAAATGGAGTATGTAAACTTGAGATTTGCTCCTCGATGGAATGAGATAAGACAGAGAAGGGAAGATAGAATAAAAAATGCCCAGCAAGAGCGGAATCGTCTGCTGGGCAAAAGAAAGTTGACCAGAAAATAGACTACTTATTTACCCATATGTCAGGCTCTTGCCCAGTAGTCCATTTTTCCTCAAAATAGGTCGGTAAGCCGGTATCAAATTCGTCCTCTTCCGGCTCTACAGGCATATCCATTTCCTTCTTGATACCCTTTACGATATCGTCAAAATCCAATACATCATCAAACATTGTCTTTCCCTTTCTTATTGCTCTTCTTTGATTTTACAGGAACCGGCAGTTTCTCTTCCGGTTTTGCCTCCATCTCATTGAGTTTCTCGAACCGAACCATACAATGAAACCCCAATAAACGGACGATTTCTTTGTATGTCTCTGCATCGTGCTTCGACTTCAATCCGTTCAGATGTTCAAGAATGTTTTTTACTTCTGTATTGACAATATAACTTTTCATAGTAGGAGTATAACACATTTCATAGACAATGTAAACATCTATTTTGTCTTTATTTTCAGAAGGTTAGACAATAGAAGCTCCTCGCTTCTCATTTCATCCTGAAAATAAACAGTAGCAATAGGCCCCCGTATCCATACAATTGTTCCGGTTTTTCCATCATATCCGGGCAGTAGAACACACACCTTGTCGCCTATCGTGTAGCCGACAAGTTTCATCTTCTATACCTTCTTCAAGTAACACTCTGGAACCAATAAACTACGTTCCTTGTTTGGAAAATAAACAAGTATCCAATTATTTTCTTCTTCTATGGTTCCTCTGATACCGACAACTCTCCCCTTGAAATGATATAGGGGATGGCGGTCACTTTCAACAACCACCATATCCCCAAAATTTATCAAAAAGTGCAAGAAGACCCCCACCTCTATAGGTGGGGGATGAATTGCACCTATAG
>ERZ795050.1241-NODE-1241-length-34295-cov-5.314077_pt1 | contig 34295 bp, 29 predicted proteins | sample MGYA00375134_ERZ795050 | MGnify/ENA primary metagenome ERZ795050 (study PRJEB30179, sample SAMN05720221) | activated sludge metagenome | isolation source: Anaerobic digester | place: Japan | collected 2015-05-26 ... | reverse complement strand
GAAATCAAAAATAAAAGGAGGAAAAGTAACACTTAATGAAACTGGTACACATCTTTGAATTAATCGAGAAATCGGTTGTTTTTTAGCTAAGGATTTACCAAAATCCATAGTAGCTGCTTGTTTTACATAATCTAAATACTGAAAAAATAAAGGTTTATCAAGCCCTAATTGATGTCGCAGAATTTTGACCTGTTCTGGAGTCCTTGATTTAGGAGACAACATATTGTACAAAACCTTATCCTGCCCACCAATAACATTAAAAAGCAAGAAAAAGATTATCATACAACCAAGCAAAGTTGGAATAAGATTAATAAGTTTTCTAATAATATAATTAATCATAAAGTCTAGCTCCTTTGTTTGCTTAAGCTGTCTCTTAATTAACATGATTTTTCAGCTAAATCAAGATTTTTATTTTATTCAAGTTTTTAAATAATTTTGTAGAAAATATAAATAAGAATAGTTCTAAATTAAATTATTAGATTTTATTATTTTTCATAAAACCTAAATAAAATAAATTTTATAATTGGAAGATTAATGAAGTATACTATTAAAAAGCGTGAGCTTGAAATTATTATTAATCTATTTAATTCTTTTTCACAGGTTCATACTTTAGAGGAATTACTTGATAAAATAATTGATTCATCAAGAATTTTAGCAAATTGCGACGCTGGAACTATTTATATAAAAAATGATGAAGATATGCTTGAATTTGCTCATTCAAAATCCTACTTTCTTTCCAATAAATATGGAGAAGATGTAGTTCAAGAAATATTTAAACCATTTCAACTCAAAATTGATGAAAATTCAATAGCAGGGTATTGTGGATTGACTAAAAAAATAGTAAATATTTCAGATATCAAGAGGCTGGGAAATCTTGTTCAGTTTAAATATAATGATTATTGGGATAAGAAATATGGATATAATACGATATCTATACTAACTGTCCCTCTTATAAATAATCAAAATGACTTAATTGGTGTGCTTCAACTAATAAATGCAAAAGATAATATTACGAAAGAAATTATACCTTTTTCTCAGAGAGTTGAATATATAATAGATATGATATCTATACAATCTGCAATAGCAATATATAATTTCCAACTTACAACCAAACTTTATATTTCACAGGTTGAAACGATAATGAAGCTTGGTATAGCTTCTGAATATAAGGACAAGGAGACTTACAATCACCTAAGAAGAATGAGCGAATATAGCAAACTTTTAGCATTTAAAATAAAAGGTTCACAATCTTATGCTGAAAATGTTAGACTTGCTTCCATGATGCATGATATTGGAAAGATTGGAATTCCAGATTCTGTTCTTTTAAAACCTAGTAGTCTTGATGAAACCGAAAAAAAAACAATGCAAAAGCATACAATTTATGGTGCGATGATTTTAAAGGATTCGGAAGCATTTGTGTTGCAGTTGGCAGCAAGAATAGCCTTAACGCATCATGAAAAATGGGATGGTACGGGATATCCTCTTGGATTAAAAGGTGAAAATATCCCATTAGAAGGTAGAATTGTCGCTCTTGCAGATGTTTTTGATGCACTTTCTTCAAAAAGAGTATACAAAGAGGCTATGGATATAGAAGAATGTAAATCATTTTTATTAAAGGAAAAAGGAAAGCATTTTGACCCCAATCTTGTAGATCTATTTATTGAAATGCTACCACAAATACTGGAAATTAGAGACAGATATTCTTCCGAAGAAAATATAATGCCAGAAATATTTACAATTGGAGATATTATTGTCGATTTATCTTCAATCTAATTCTTAAAAAATTAATTAGTGTATTGGAACTAAAATATAACCCGAAATTAACCAAACTTGATTCTTTAATATAAGATAAAATTCTCCTTCAAATTTTTCTATAATATTTTTATATTTAAACTCAAGATAAGCATATATTATTGCTTTATCCTTTTCAATTATTGATTTTTTAATTTCATAATGGATTAAATCATTATAAAATTCAGATATCCTTTCCTTTTTAAAATCTTCAATAATTTTAAGTCTTTCCTGTTCTGAAGCATAAAGATAAATATTTTTGTATTTCGAATATTGAATTATATAGGAATCAAAATCAAAAAATGTAAAATAAAGATCCCAATTATGATCTATCCTTGCTTTTAAAGCCATTTCTACTATTTTATATGGTGGTATATCTTTAAGGTTTTGTTGAATTTTTTTTGCTTCTACATATTGTTTTGCAGTTTCTTCAGAAGGAAATAGGTTTTTAGGCGGATTAAGTTCGAGTTTCAAAATATTTTTTGTCAAAAAAACCTGATCTCGCTCAATTGAAGGATAAAAAAGACCTTGAATATAGTAGTTACCACCTTCTTTAAATTCAAACCATTGACTTATGTCTACGGTATATGAGATGCTTTGGTTTGGAGTTAGAAGCATTGTTCTTGTATAAACTTTTTCTTTTGTCGCTTTAGAAAGAATATAAAATTTTGAATAAGGCACCTGCTCTGCATAAGAATTATAAACTTTGAAGTCAACTGTAAAAATTAAATTTTCTGCTACTTCAAAAAAATAATTATTAACAGATTTATTTGTTATTTCTATCTTAACAAGAATTGGAGAATTTAAGAAATATATTTCCTCATTTTCAAATCTTAAAAAAACATCAATTAAACTGTTTTGAGAAGGAGAATCCATACCCCAAAAAATCATTATAATATTTGCTATAAGAATTAACATCAAAATTTTCTTAATTTTATTTAACATTAAAAACCTCAGAATATAATTTTATTTTTTTTAGTTTCGGTTTATTTCAAAAATATTGAAATATTAGATTTTAAAACTATTTTAACAAAAATAATATTTTGGAGATTTTTTTGAGATTAATATTTTTGGAAAAGAAAAATATCAAAGAAGGACTATATTTTTTATCTTTTGAAGATAGCAAGCATGTTTTTGCTAATAGATACAAAATTAACGATAGGATTAAAGCAGTCATGGATGATAAAATTGGAGAATTTATAATAAAAAAAATAAATAATAAGATAGTATTTGGAAGTTTTATCCCAACTAGCTCTTTGAGCTTGTCTAAATATAACTTAAATTTAATAATAGGTCTTCCTAAAGATAGGGCATTAAACCCTATTATTGAAAAATCCTCAGAAATTGGTGTTAATATGATTTTAATAATCCCATTGGAGTTTTCGGATAGAAAATCTATTTCAGAGAAAAACATAAACAGGTTAAATAGAATTGCTAAAGAAGCTTGTATGCAATCTGGTAATCCATATTTGCCAAAAATAGTTAATCTTTTAAAAATAGAAGAACTTTTAAGTATTAAAGAATTAAGTGATGGTTATAAGATTTTTCTTGATGAAAAATCTGAAGTTAAACTAGATTTTTTTGATATAATCAAAAATAATCCAATTGAAAAATTTAAAAACTTAAATATTTTTGTTGGACCAGAAGGAGGAATTTCTGATAATGAAAGGTCTTTTCTTATAAAAATCGGTTTTCAACCTATAAGTTTAGGGGAAAACATTTTAAGAACAGAAACAGCAGCTATTTCTTCTGCGTTTTTTTTCAAACTTTTTCAAAAAAATGTTTTTAAATTTTGAATGGAGAATTTTCAAATGAACAAATTTTCAATATTTGGTATTAATATAACTGATGGAACAACTGATGAATTTATTGATTTAATTTTTAAAAACCTTGAAATTGGTAAAAAAACTCATATTGTAACATTGAATTCCCTTATACTTTTAAGAAGTTTATTTTCCAAAAAATTAAAAAATATTTTGAAAAATGCAGAACTTGTTTTTATTGAAAGTATTGGAGTTGAATTAGCAGCTCGATTATTGGGATATAAGGTAAATAAAAGAATAGCAGGAATAGACTTTTTTAGAGAACTTCTATTTCACATCGATACTCATTATAAAACTATTTATCTATTAGGCGGTTCTTTCGACACTATTATCAAGGCTGAAAAAAATATTAAAATTGCTTTTCCGACCATAAAAATAGTTGGGAGATATCAGGGATATTTTAATAAAGATGAAGAAGAAAAAATCAAAATAGCAATCCAAAAGGCTTCTCCCGATTTTATTTTCGTTGGAATGGGTTGCCCAAAACAAGAATATTGGATATCATCTAATATTGATAAAATAAAGGTTGCAATGGGAGTTGGTGGCTCTTTTGATGTTTTTGCTGGAAAAAGGAAAAGAGCCCCTCAATCTTTTATAAAAAATGGATTTGAATGGTTTTATAGGATTTTCTTTATCCCAGGTAGAATTTTTCAAATATTTCCCTTATTGTTATTTGGATTTATCATATTAAATTATGCAGCATTTATGAAGATTAAAAAGTTGTTTACCAGAAAATAATTTTTTTTTAAAATTAAAATAATTTTTGAAAAGGAGATCGTTATGATCGAGCCTAAAATACTAAAAGGTTTTAAGGATGCTCTACCAGAAGAAGAATATTATAGAAAATATTTAATTAATAAAATTGAAGAAACTTTACATCTTTTTGGATATTTACCTATCGACACTCCGGCTTTAGAATATAAAGATATTTTACTTGGTAAAGGCGGCGGTGAAACTGATAAACAAGTTTTTTTATTTACTGATAAGGGTGATAGAGAGGTTGGATTAAGGTATGATTTAACAGTACCTCTTGCAAGATTTGTATCAATGCATGAAAATGAAATAAACTTTCCATTTAAAAGATATCATATAGCAAAAGTATGGCGTGGAGAAAAACCTCAAAGAGGAAGATTTAGAGAATTTTACCAGGCAGATTTTGATATAATAGGAATCGATAGCATTGAATCTGATATAGAAATTATTTTATTAATATACAATTTATTAAAAAATTTGGGGGTAAATAATTTTATTATAAAAATAAATGATAGAAATCTGATGCATAGTATTTTTGAAAAAATTGGGGTAAGTAACTTTGAAAAACAGATTTTATCTATTTTGGATAAATATTATAAAGTTTCTGAGTCTGAAATTAAAGAAAACTTAAACACTATAATGGGTGATAAAAGTGATGATATAATTAAAATGATTAAATCTACAAAAGAATTAAAAATTTTTGAATTACTTAAGGAAAAATATGATATTTCGGACACAAGATTAGAAAAAATAATTAATTTTATCAAAGAAATGGACCTTGAGCAGTATGTTGAAATTGATTTTGCTATAACCCGAGGTCTTGACTATTATACAGGGATTGTCTTCGAAACATTTATAAAAGATTCAATAGAACTTGGATCTGTTTGCTCTGGAGGAAGATATGACAATCTTACATCACTCTTTTCTAAAAATAAATATTCAGGTATTGGAAGTTCAATAGGACTTGATAGGCTTATGACTTACCTTTTAGAAAGAAATCTTGTTCCAAAAGTTAATTTTTGTAATCTTTTAATTGCTAACCTTAATGAAAAGGATTTATCACTTTATTATAATATTTTAAGCAGAATTCATTCTTCTAAAATAAATTGTGAAATTTATCCACAACAGATTAAACTAAAAAAGCAATTTAAATATGCAGAAGATAAAAATATTCCATTTATTTTATTTTTGGGTGAAGAAGAAAAGGAAAATTCAATTTATAAATTAAAAAACATTAGAACTGGAGAAGAAAAAACTTTTTCTAAAATAGAAGAACTTATAATTTATCTAAAAAATCCACAAAATTCAACTAACTTATGAAGTATTTCTGAATATTTTTTATCTTTTTCTACTATTTGAAGTCCAATATCATAAAAATTTTCATTTATATCCTTTGAAACTCTTCTAACAACACCCTTAAATTGTAAAGTATCCCCTTCATTTATCTCTTTTGGCAATTTTAATTTTAATTTTAATTCTTTACCTTCTGGAATATCATTTTCAGACATCATTAGGATCCCTCCTTCTGAAATATCAAGAAGATAACCTAAAAGAATATCATTTTCATCAAAAATTCTTAAGTAAAAAATCAGGTGTCGCCTTTCATATTTTCTTCTATCCACTTTTTACTCCTTTTATTTTTTCCTTATTTAATTTTACTGCAAATAAAAATTGTTTCAATTATGTTTCACTTATATTTTTAACTATATTTAACATTTTACAAGTTTTTAATTTTATTTTACAAACTTTCAATATTTTGAAAAATAATCTGTTTTTCTTCTAGGTTTAAACCAAGATATTTTATTATATCTTTTCGAGTGACAATACCTACTATTTTCTCACCTTCAATTATGGGTAAATGTCCTATATTGTATTTTTGAAATAAAATTTCTATTGAATCAATAGTCATATCTTTAGTACCTGTAATAACCTTTTTATGCATATAAGCACTTACAGGAGAATTTATCTGATTTATTTTTCTTGCTTTCATAATGTCTCTTAATGAAATAAAACCAACCAATTTATTCTCTTTATTTACAACAGGGGCACCCGTACAATTTACCGATTCAAGAAAAATAGATGCTTGTTTTACACTCCAATCTTCATTTATTGTATATACTTCTTTATTCATTATATCAATTGCCTTTTTTGCGAATTCCATCTTTTCTTCAAGATCTTTTTTGAAAGTTAAAAATATCTTTTTTATATCCTGATCTTCTATTTTAGCTGAACCAGCAAAAATATGCCCACCTCCATGATATCTAAATAAAATATTGTTAACATTTATTTCTTCTTTTCTGCTTCTTGCAACTATTAAACCCTTTTTATTTTTAACAAAATAAAAAAATGCAAAATAAGCATCTGGATTTTCTATCTCAAAAACTTTTTCCACTATGCCTGAAAGACCAGGAAATTGATCTTCAAGTTCAATATATGAAAGTATTATATAATGTCCTTTAATGGTTTTATAAATAAGATTATTTAATATATTATGAAATAATGATACCTGTCCCTCATGATTTATAAGTTTTATTTTTCTTGTTGCAATTTTTATATCTGCTCCATTTTTTATAAGGTAGTTTGCAGCTTCAAAATCCATATCTTTAGTATTCGCATGTGTAAAATTCCCTGTGTCAGCATATATTCCAGTTAGTGCAATTGTGGCATCAATAGGATTGATTTTAATATTGTTTTTAATTAAATATGACACTATCAAGGATGTATTTGCACCAGTTTCTTCTGATATTAATTTTGCATTTTCAATATCAAAACTATCGGCAATATGATGATCCCAGACTTCAATTTCAGAAGCTACATTTATAAGGCTTAAATATTCATTGATCCTTGCTTTTGTTCTTGTGTCAACTATTATAAGTTTATCAAGCTTTTGATTAGATATATCATTTAATGATTTTAAATTTAAAAAATCTGCATACAAAGAATATAGATTTTTTGCTATTGGATGTATAAGGGTGCTTTTTAATAAAACAGCATCGGGATAAATATATCTCATTAAAACCATTGAGCCAAGACAATCATTATCTGTATTTGAATGACCTATTATTACAATCATATTAACAATTTATTATAAAAATTTTAAAAATCAAAATTAAAAAAATAGTAAACTATTGACTTAATATTTTTATATTGATTAATTCATTATCTTTTATAAATAAATATAAAAAGGTACTGAAAAGAAATTTATATGAATTTTCAAAAAGATAATATACCTGAATTAATTGCTCCTGCAGGCAGCCTTGAAAGTGCTATTTATGCATTTAATGCCGGAGCTGATGCTGTATATTTTGGTCTATCCAATTTTTCAGCGAGAAAATATGCTATAAACTTTGATGAAAAACATTATAGAAAATTACTTAAATATGCTAAAAATAATAATAAAAAAGTATATTTGACATTAAATACTATTATAAAAGAAGATGAAATAGGAGAATTAACAAAACTATTAAAATTTTTAAGTTTTTTTCCGCCTGATGCTATAATTATTCAAGATTTTGGTATTATAGGTTTAATAAGATACTACCTAGAAGGTATAAATATTCATGCTTCAACTCAAAGTGGAACCTACTCAAAATATTCTTATGATTTAATAAAAAAATTGGGGATAAAAAGAGTAATACTTGCAAGAGAAAGTACTTTTAATGATATAATTAACATTAAAAATAATTTTAATGATATAGAAATGGAAGTTTTCATACATGGAGCCTTATGTTATAGTTTTTCCGGTTTTTGTCTTGCTTCTGGAATTTTGCTTCAAAGAAGTGGTAACAGAGGAGAATGTGCTCAGATATGTAGAAATTATTTTCAAATAAATTCAAAATCTTTTTATGATAATTATAAAGTTAGTTTATTTTCCTGTAATGATTTGAACTTAGGTGAAAATATAATTCAACTTGCAAAAATAGGAGTCAATTCATTTAAGATCGAAGGTAGGATGAAAGATCCCGAATATACTTTCAATACAGTCAAATTTTATAAAGATTTTTTGGAGAAATATCAAGAAAAAGCTGATATACTTAAAAAAGATAACAATATTGATAAACAAAGTAGCAATGAAAAAAATATTAAACTTTCATTTTCTAGAATTCCAACAAATGGTTATTTTCATGTAAAAAATGGAGAAAAATTAATAAATCCATTTTTCCCATATCATATCGGAATAAATCTTGGAATTATTAAAGATATAAAAAAAGATAATATACTAGTTAAGCTGGAAGAAGATATTAGACAAAGAGATGGTGTCTTAATTCTTTTAAAAACCGACTGCCGAATTATCTCTTTCCCTTTTTCGGTTAGCAAATTAACAGTGGATGGAAAAGAAATATTTAAAGCCAATAAAGGTCAAATCGTTAAAATTTATTCCTCAAAGTTATTTGATTTTATAAGTCTTTTATCTAAAAATATTACTTATGATTTTAATTTAGATGATTTTGATCTAAGTAAAATAATTAATAATGATTTTATTATACTTAGGAAAATATCAGATAGAAATCTTGATTTACCTAAGATAAATGAAAATTTATTAGATGAAGAAAAAATAAGACTAATTTTAAATATCAAGGTAAAATATTCTGAAGTCAAATTTATAGATAAAGTATTAAATGATTTTGATAATTTATATACTAAAGATGATAAATTATATCAAATTAATTTGAATTATTCATATCAAATTATAAGTAATCTCAATAATTTTTCACCTTTAGAATATGAAAAAAATTATGAAAACAATTTAGATTTCGTTGCACAACAAAGGATAGGTAATAAATCTTATCTTGAAATTTTTGAGCAGGAAATGACAAAATCTATAAAAGAAGATATTTTTGATATTAAAATTAATATTGATAATGATTCCAAGCAAATTCTTAACAATATCTTCATTCAGCCATCAATTAATAAAAAAATCATAAAAAAAATAAAAGATGAAATTCGAGATAATTTGTATAACTATTTAAATTCAATTGATAATTTGCAAAATTTAAATAATAAAAAATTTATTTTAAAACCTTTTACTATCACAAATAAAATAGAAGAGGATATTGAACTTCAAAAAAAGATGATATTGGATAAATTAAGTAAAAATCAAATTATAAAGGATAGTATTTTTTATAGAAAAAAAATATCACCACAAAATAAAATAGAAAGATTTGATGATAATAAAATTATTCCATTTGTAACATTTAATAACTTAAAACAAATAGATTTAAATAAAAATGATGAAATATTTAAGCTTGAAAATATTGTATTTCTTCCACTTAATCCTATAATTTACAATGAAGATCAATACTTAAAATCGATAGAAAGAATGATTAACGAAAATAAAGAATTTATTTTTATTTTTGGAATAAATTCCTCCTGGCATTTTTATCTATATAAAAAATATATAGAAAACTTAAATATTTTTTTCTTTTTCGATTTTTATATCTATATATCAAATAGATTTTCACTGCAATATTATGCTAATTTTGAAAAATCCTTGTTTGGAAATTATTGGATTGAGTTTCAAGATGAGATAAAACAAACTCTTACAAAAAATTTGAATGAATCTTATGATAAAAAAGAAAATTTTAAAAATTTTAATCTTTTTGAAATAAAAGATTTTGATATCCCTCTATTTATAAGCAGGGGCTGCATAAACAAAAATGTGATAAATAATTTTTCATGTCCAGAAAATTGTCCAAAAAATTATCTTTTTAAATTAAAAAATCAAAAAAATGATTATATCTATATAATCGAAAATTGTATATCTTATTTATTTAAGATTAACTAAACTTCTTTAGCTTAAAAAAAATAAAAAAGATAATATTAACCATAAATTATATCATAAAGTTCGGGATATCTTTTCTTTACTTCATCTTTAGGTTTGTAAAGTCTATGAATAGAGTGAGGGTAAATAACTTCTTTATTAACTGTTGAAAGATAATAATGTGGTTCTTTGAAATTCGGTTTTGTTGTCCAGGTATATTTTGAGTTAACATCAAAATAGACAGAGGCAACTTTTATATTTTTATGATTTAAGTTTCTTCTAAGTCCTTCTTTCAGTTTATCTACAACTGGGTTAACATATATACCTGCTTTAAAAGTTGTATCAATAATCAAAATCTTGCTTGTATCTTCTACTCTTTCTAAAAGATAAGGTAATCCTATTATATTACTTTTATATGAAAGATGAGAAGATGCTGTATTAATAGCGACATGATCGGGATTTTTTTTGGGGTTACCATTTATCTTATTCAAATATTTATATGTTTCATGAATATATATCCCCGATATGACTCCACCAGGCCATAGTGCAATTATAAAATCAGGTTCAAAATCTGAATAAAATATATTTACACCTAATTTTATAGAATCAATCTGTATTTTTTCTGGAGTCAACCAGATATAATCATCATCAATATTCATACTTTCTATTGGAAATGATTTTTTAGATAGAATTTCAAAAATATTTGGATTATTGTCTTTAAGAATACTTTTCTGATTATCTATTAATAGATCTGAAATCTCATGAGGATAATTAACCCAACAATCTTTATCATAATCATTTAAATAGATTAAATTTGTATTATATAAATTTTTTTCTGGCTTTCTATCTAAAGTTGCAACATAAACCTTATGGGGCATATTTTTTCTTGTTTGATGTTGTAAAAGTGAAAGTAGATGTGATATCGTTTCTCCAGTATCATAAATATCATCTATTATTAAAAGGACATCTTCAGGAACTACAACTTTTATAACATGCTCAAGTCCTTTTACTATAACTTCCTTCTGGGTAAAATTTTCGCCATATGTTGAAGTTGTGATGGCTGTATGATTTATAAATACACCTTGAAGTCTGAAATATTCATTAATACCAATACCTACAATTGTCCCTCCTCTCCAGAGTGAGATAGCATGATTTGGTCTAATATTCATATCATATAATTTTTTACCCAGTAAAAAAGATTCAAATAAAATCTGTTTAGCAGATTTAAAAACAAAATTCATATATTACCTTCATATTCTATTTTTTAAGATTTTAACTATTTTTTTTATAAAGTAAATAATTAGACTAAACAATTTCTTGACATATTTAACATATATTGTTTTTTCAAGAAAAATAATACTAACTAAAGGAATAAAAATGGGAAATACATATTTATTTACATCTGAATCTGTTGGAGAAGGTCATCCCGACAAACTTTGTGATCAGATTTCTGATGCTATATTGGATGCTGCTTTAAGCTTACAACCAGATGCAAGAGTCGCAATAGAAACTTTTGCTTCAAATGGTGTTATAGTTATTGGTGGCGAAATGACCTTAAATAAAGGATATATAGATATACAGGAAGTTGCAAGAGGTGTTATAAGAAAAGTAGGATACGACAATCCAGATTATGGTCTTGATTATAAATCTTGCGGAATATTGACAAATATCAACAGACAATCACCCGACATTGCTATGGGTGTTGATGAAAAAAAAGAACATGAAATGGGTGCGGGTGATCAGGGAATGATGTTTGGTTTTGCATGCAAAGAAACAGAGCAGTTGATGCCAGCCCCAATTGTTTTTTCTCATAATATCATGATGAAAGCTTCTGAAGTTAGGAAAAACGGACTTATGCCATGTTTAAGACCTGATGGCAAATGTCAGGTTACTGTTGAATATAAAGATGGAGTTCCTTTTAGAATTCATACAGTAGTTTTATCACATCAACATGATCCAGATATTCCTTATGAAGATTTGAAAAATGAATTAATAGAAAAAGTCATTAAAAAAGCACTTCCAGAAAAAATGCTTGATTCTAGAACTATCTATCTTATAAATCCTACTGGTAGATTCGTAATTGGTGGACCTATGGGAGATACAGGTCTTACTGGAAGAAAAATTGTTGTGGACACATATGGTGGTGCGGGTAAAGTTGGAGGTGGAGCTTTTTCTGGTAAAGATCCGACTAAAGTTGACAGATCTGCTGCTTATATGGCAAGATATATTTGCAAAAATATTGTTAAAGCAGATATTGCTGAAAAATGTGAGATAGAACTTGCCTATGCCATAGGTGTTGCACATCCTGTTTCTGTCACTTTAAACTTCTTCGGAACTGGGAAATTTCCTGAAGACAAAGTGGTAGAAGTTGTCGAAAAAATTTTCCCATTAAAACCAAAAGAGATCATTAATCATCTTGATCTTCAAAAACCTATTTATACAGAAACTGCAACTTTTGGTCATTTTGGAAGAGATAAATTTTCATGGGAAAAAACCGATAAAGTAGAGGAGCTATTAAAATATTTAAAAAAATAGGATATATAAATGACAACGAAATTACCCTCATCCAAGGTCAAAAATCCTGTTGTTAAAGAAAAAAAAGTTAATAAAGCTGGTAAAGCTAAAAAAGAAAAGAAAAATATCATTGATTTTAAAACAAAATTAAGAAGAGTAAAAAATACTTTAACACGTAAAAATTTAAAAAGAACATTCTGGAAAAAAATAGATGAGATTTTAAAAGAAAAAGATTATAATACGGAAGAAACTGCTTTTGCTGATTTTGAAAAATTATTAATAAATCAAGCATATAAAATTATTAAAAAATCTGACTATTTTTCTTATTTTGTGAATATTGTCCTTGGATTAGCGGTATTTTTTGTTTTTTACCTTATTTTTAAACAAAATGAAATTTTATTAAATATATTTGCGAACTTTGAATCTACTCAACCAGACATTGTTTATCTACTATTTTTAGTAAATGGTGTTATTTTCAATCTTTCACAAATAAGGATCTCTTCGTATGAGATTTTCTCTCTTGATTATTCATTAATGATTCCTATTACAATGCTTTATGGGCCTATTTATTCTATTCTTGCTTTTTCACTTTTCTATTTAATTAGAGTTATAAGAGATTCAAGAAGAGGGTATATTGCAAGAGGCAAAATATATAGATTTGAAAATTTCATCTCAAGTATATCTTACTTTTTTTCAAGTATGGGCTCTATTGGGGGCGAAATACTATTAATATCTTTAGCTTCTTCGCTATTTAAATTATCTATTATAGAATTTAATTTGCAAAACTTGATTTATCTAATTGCCCTTTTTATATTGGGCCCATTAACTCATGATTTAATTGCAATTATAAATATCAGCGCAGGTGGAACTTATATTGGTCATATAATTGACCTTACATTTCTCGCATCCATAGGAGTAGATGCAATAATTCTACTCAATGGTTATTTATATTATGTAATTACTAAAACTTTTGGATATTATGGATTTGGATTCTACACTTTAATTTTATATGGTATTTTAATTTCTTTCATAAGACTTTCAAAAATTAGCGGAGTAATTGAAAAACAAAAAAAAGAAATAGAAGAAGAAAAAAAATTACTCGCAAAATTAAAATCTGATATGACCAAAACTGCCACGATCTTGCAAGATAAAACAAAAGATAATCTCGATTTTACAAAAGTAATTAGCATCCAGGCTGAAAATGTTGGTCAGCAATTTGTAAATGTTAAAGATAAATTAACAAATCTTATTTCATCTTTGACTGAAGTCTCTAAAGGATTTTCTGAAATAAATAAAAAAACTGAAGAGACTGCTAATAAAATTGAAAAATCTAAAGATATAATTATAAATTCATCTAAAATGTTAAAAGAATTTAGAGATTCAACTGAAGTTGTCGAAGAATCTTTAACTTTAATCACAGAAATATCTGAGCAAACTAACCTCTTAGCATTAAATGCTTCTATCGAGGCAGCCAGAGCTAAAGAAAGCGGAAAAGGATTTGCTGTAGTTGCTGGAGAAATAAGAAAACTTGCAGAAAAGACAACTGAGTCTACAGATAAAATTTATTCTGTTATTACCGCAAATTATAAAATAGCTGATAGTCTAAAAAAAGTCTTTGATGACCTTTCTCTTCTATTTTTAAATTATAAAAATAGCATTAGTTCCATAAAAGAGGATGTATTAAAATTAAGCTTAAGTTATGATGAAATTAATTCATCTATTATAAATATTGGAAATTCAATAGATGATTCAGTTACTTCACTTTCTATATTTAATAATATTTCTGAAGAGATCGCAGCTATAACCAAAGAATTAAATGATTTAAACAATGAATTAAAAGCAGATATGATTGATGAAGAAAAATCTTAAATCCTGCCTTCTACAATATCTATCATATTTTGAAGACTTTTTAAGCTATATTTTATATCATCTTCTTTAATTTTAATTTCATAATCATTTGCATTATTATCTTTAATTTTAAGTAATAAATTATATAATTTATCCAGATTTATTTTTTGCATATTCTTACAATAAGATTCTTTTAGTGAAAAAATTTTTTTGTCTAAATTTTCAAGTTGAATTCTATTAACAAAAGTGGATTCTGTTCCAACAGCCCAAATTGAACCTTTTTCAGAATTTTTAATAAGATTGTATATGTATTCTGTTGAACCAGAATAATCTGCTAAAGAAACAACTTCCACCTTTGACTCAGGATGAACTACAACTTTTATATCAGGATATTTTTCTTTAAAATTTATAATATCTTCCTTTGAATAAACCTGGTGAACGGGACAAAAACCGTTCCATAAAAACAAATCGATTTCATCATTTTTTTCTTCTTCATTTAAATTAAATTCATTTCTTATAAAAATATTTTTTGTCTTTATATTCTTGATTTTATTGGCAGTATTTGAAGCAAGATAAAAATCTGGTACAAATATTATTTTTTTGTTTTTGTTTAAATAATATTTTATTATTTTTTCTGCATTTGAAGATGTACAGCAACTTCCTCCAACTTCACCAGTGAATGACTTGATATCTACATAAGAATTAACATAAGTTAAAATTACTATATCTAAGTTTTTTCTATATTTTAAAAAATTATAAACATTTTTTAGATCATCAATATTAACCTTCTCTGCAAGTGGACAAAGAGAATTGATTTCTGGAATAAATACTTTCTGATTATTTCTTGCAATTATTTTAGCAGTTTCAGCCATGAATCTCACACCACATAATACTATATTTTCTTTAGTAGTTTCTGATGCTTTTTTCGCTAGCATATAAGAATCACCCACAAAATCTGCTATATCCACAATATCTTTATTTTGATAATGATGAGCTGCAATGATTAATTTATCTTTTAATTCTTCTTTTAAATTATATATTTTTTCTTTTAATTCTATTAATTCCATAAAGCCTCTTAATTTTTTTAATATGATTTCTCTTAATTTAAAAAAGTTTATTTTAATATTTAAACAGTTTATTTTAAAAACTTATATATGGTTCAATCAAAATATTTATATTGATTTATCTAAATTATTAATATTCAATTGGCAATTTAATCAGCAATTTAATTTCTAATATTAATAATACTCATTAATCTTTATCTTCAATTATAAAAAACTTATTTTAAGTATTTCATAGAAAAATCAAAAGACTTAACTGAATGTGTTAAAGAGCCAATAGAAACATAAGTTGGCATATAATCTTTTAATTTTAATAATTTGTCTTTATCAATATTTCCAGAAACTTCTGTTTCTATTCTATTATCAATTATTTTTAACGCTTCTTTTATCTGATCAAGGTCCATATTATCAAGCATTATTCTATCTACATTTAATATTAATGCCTCTTTTACCTCATTAATATTTCTTGTTTCTACTTCAATTTTATATTTTTTCCCATATTTTAACCTGACTTTATTCACTGCATTTGTAATACCACCCGCAGCATCAATATGATTATCTTTAATCATAACCATATCATAAAGACCAAATCTATGATTTATCCCACCTCCACATCTTACAGCATATTTTGCTAAAACTCTATAACCCGCAAGAATTTTTCTTGTATCTAAAATCTTAATTCTACCTTCAGATATTTCTACAAATTCAGCAGTTTTTGTCGCAATACCACTTAAATATCCTAGAAAATTCAATGCTGTTCTTTCAGCTTTAAGTAAAGATTTAACATTCCCTTCTATTGATGCAATTAAATCATTTTTATAGATTTTATCTGAATCCAGTTTATGTTTAATAAAAAGAATTTTCTTATCGACAATTGAAAATACCAATTCTGCCACATCAATACCTGCCAGAACTCCTTCCTGTTTAGCAAAAATCTGACATTTACCTTTCTCACTTGAAAAGATAGCAGAAGAAGTAATATCTCCAACATCATTAAAATCTTCTTTAAGTCCAATTTTTATTAAGTTTTTTATAGATTTTATATTTTTCTTTATTAAATTATCCACTTCAAACCTCAATAACAATATAGTGAATAAAAATAAAAAGTTCAATAATTAATTTAAAATTATAAATTAGAATATACGATAATATTAAAAGAATTATGTACGAATTCTAAATATTGAGGTATAAATGCCTATAAATGAAAATAATTTAGATAATTTAGACAAATTAAACCAAAAATTAAGTGACTATAAATCATTAATTGAAATAGGTTTAATAATTTCTGCTGAAGGTGATATAAACTCAATAATTAAAGAAATTTGCTATGGACTTATAACAAAATATCAGATCGAATATATAGTTATTCTGCTTTTCCCTGATGAAGTTCAAAAGGAGATGAAATTATTTGTATTTGAAAATTTCCAGGAAAAAGAAGAAAAGATTGATATAAATGATTTTAGTTCTATAAGGTCTTTTTTCTTTTCTCATCCAAATCAGGTAGATTTTTCTACATTTTCATTTTTGATTCCAGTAGAGATTGTAACTCAATTTTTAAAGTATAAACCCGAAATACTTTTTCCTTTGAAAACTACCGAAAGTGTTTTTGGTTTTGTTATGCTTTCGCAAAATCAAGAAAATAAATATTCTCAAGATGATATAGAATATATTTCCAACATAGCATCTTTTGCCTCTGTCGCAATACAGAATAAGAAAAACTACTTAAAAGCAATAACAGATATGAAAACTGGTCTATATATCTACACATATTTCATCCAGAGAATGAGTGAAGAAATTGAAATATTCAAAAGATATACTGATGTTTTTTCTGCTTTAATGTTAGATATAGATAATTTCAAAACTGTAAACGATACATATGGCCATTTAATAGGAGATTTTGCATTAATAGAGCTTTCTAAAATTATAAAAGCCAGCATAAGATTGAATATAGACATCCCTGCTAGATTTGGTGGAGATGAATTTGCAGTTCTTTTCCCAAGAACTTCAAATAAAGTTGCGTTTCAAATAGCTGAAAGGATAAGAAAAAAAGTCAATCAATCGATTTTTTATTTTGATGGAAGAGAAGTCAAATTTACCGTTTCTGTCGGTATTTCTACTATAATACCAGGAGTAAATGAACCTGAAGAGTTTATTAAATTATGCGACAAAGCTCTATATTATTCAAAAAGGACTGGGAAAAATAGAGTCACATCTTTTTACAATAATAAATTTGGTATATATAAGATTGGATCAGAATAGAACTTCTTTAGCTTTACCAAATTTACTTTGTAAAAAAATACCTTTAATAATCATAGTTGCATAACTTCCCTTTTCAAGTATAAAATCAAGTTTAAGTTTTTTCCTGCCTTTAAAAAAATCATCATTTTCAAAATCATATATCTTTAGTTCTTTAGCTAATGTTAATGCCCTTCTTTTTTCATTATTTAACTTAATTTTTAAAAAATCTGCCTTTAAATCAGCAATCTTAATCTTTTCAAAATCCTCTATTTCAGATAAGATTTTATTTATAAACAATTGAATATTAAAATTATCTTTTTTAAAAGTAAAATAATCCTTAATATTTAAATTTTCAGAAATATTATAAGAAGGAATTGGTAAATATAGATTAGTTAAAAGATCAAAGATATCTTTGTCTAAAATTTCTGGAAAAATATATTGTTGTACTTCCCCTGATAAAGAATAAAATTTCCTTCCTTTATTCAATTCAATTAATAATTTACTTAAAAGTATATTAAATAAGTATGATTGATAAGCATGAAAAAGAAGTATTAAGTATCTTCTATCCATTGATTTAAATGCATTTAAATAAATCCTATTTATTTCATCAATATCTTCTTTGTAATTTTTAGGGATATTTGAATAGTCTTTATTTTCCAAACTTGATTTTTTAATAAAAATAACCTTAAAAAATCTTTTTAATTCATTTGGTAGTTTTTTAATAATATCTTCAAGATTTTTATTTGAATTATTAGAACTATCATCAAATAAAAACTTAATTGCTTCACTTTTAGATATTTTTTCATTTTTTTTATCATACTTCGATGTTATAAAAAGAAGTTTTGTAGCATTAATAAAATCTCTTTGAATCAAGCTTTTTGCAACAAAACCTTCATGATGTCTTGCACTTCCAAATCTCTGATCATCAAAATAATTTGGGACCCCTTGATTCTTAACAATTTCAATTCTTTTTAAAATTAATGGGATATCTTTTTCATCAATAGACCTTGCAACAATAGAAAATTTATTATATTTTATATTTTCGCTTCTTATCTGTTTATCTGTAAAACCTATAAATTCTATATCAATATTAGGAATTATTTTTTCATCATTTTTACTTATTTCAATTATCTTTGAAGCTAACTCTTTTTTAATCGTTAGATAAGATGTTGTAACTGCATGTCTATCTTTTATTCCCGCGATTGATATTTCTTTTGCAGGTATTTTAAATCTTGAACTTATCGATGCAATTAAATCAAAAGTACTCCATCCTTTTTTCTTAAACTTAAAAAGTGCGTATTTACCATCAGATTTAGCATCTATAGAAAGATATTCTTCTACAATAAAATCTTCAGGAAATGTTCTGATTTTCATAATCTTTTTCAATTATTTTTTTTATTATTTCTGTTATCTCTTTTTCTTCATACTTTTGCAATTCTTCGTAAGGTATAGGTTTATGAAAATGAAGTGAGACAACTTTAGTATGATAAATCAAAAAACTCCATTTTGGTTTAACAAGATATGTACCATTAATGGTAATAGGCAAAAGATCAAATTTTGTATTTTGCCAGATTGTAATAAAACCTCTTTTAAATTTATGAATATTTCCATCTAAAGTTCTTGTCCCTTCAGGAAATATTGCTATTGAACTTGAACTATTTTTTCTTAATTTTCTGGCTCTTTCATTAATTTTATTAATTGTTTCTTTTAATCTTTTCGAATCAACCGGAATTGCATCCATCTCTTTAAGTAAGGATCCAAAGAATAAAACTTTGAAAAATCTTTTATTTGCAACCCATACTGTATTAGGTAAAAAACTCATTATTGCTGCTATATCATAATAACTTGAATGGTTCGCAACTATAAGATAGTTTTTGTTCTTATCTATATTTTCCAAACCATATGCCTTTAATTTAACACCAATTATCTTAAAGAAGAAAAGACTCCATTGCTTGGATAAAAAAATAAATAAATTATTCAACTTTAATTTTTTAACTATAAGTCCAATAAAAAAAATTATTGTTTGAATTGGTAATGCTATAATATATGTAATAAAAGAACATAAAATAGTTGAGATTTTAATTTTTCTTCTTTGTTTCATCTAAATAAATATAAAAATTAATCCAATTTTTTCAAATATTTTAATAATCTTAAACTTGCATAATTAAAAATATTTTTTATAGTTTATAAAAAGGAAAAGAATGAAGTTAAAAGGAATAGGTATCTCTGGAACCATTTCGTGGGGTAAAGTTTTTCTATATTTACAAGAGTCTTATTCTATTCCTAAATATAATGTATTTGATGTTTCGTCTGAGATAAATAGATTTACAAATGCTATCAATAAAACTATTGAAGATATAAATAAAATAAAGCAGACACTTGAGACTTCTCTTTCAAATGATGAACTTTTTCTTTATACATCTTTTATTCTTTTTTTAAATGATCCAAATTTTATATCTTTAGTAACAAATGAAATAAAAAAGGGTCAAAAAAATGCTGAATGGGCATTATATGTAGTACTCGAAGAATTAATCTCAAAATTTCAAAATTTACCAAATATTTCATTTACTCAAAGATCTGAAGATATATCATCTATTGGTGAAAAAATAATGATGAATTTACTTACAAAACAAGTAAATTCAGAGAAATTAAATATACCTCCAAATTCAATTATTGTAGCAAGATCTATATCTCCTACAGATCCAATAATCTTAGAACATAAAAATATCGCGGGTCTTATAACTGAACTTGGAGGCTACGCTTCTCACACTGCTATAATGACTAGAAGTCTTTCTATTCCTTCTGTTTTAGGTGTTGAGTTTATAACTTCTATTGTTCAAAATGATGATGAACTTATTTTAAATCCATTAACAGGTGAAGTAATTTTAAAACCAACAGAGGAAGAATTTAAAGAAGCTAAAGCACTACAATCAAAGCAGAAAAGACTTCTTGCAAATTTTCATCCATATACAAATAAAGAATCTAAAACATTAGATAATGTGTCAATCGATATATTAGCCAACATTGCTTTTGCAGAAGAGATACCATCATTATTAAAAACTTCTGCTAAGGGCATCGGGCTTTATAGATCTGAATTTATAGTTTTACAATCAAATTCATTTCCACCAGAAGAAACTCAATATAAAATATTAAAAAAGATATTTTCAACAATACATCCTGATAAAGAAATTACAATTAGAACTCTGGATTTGGGTGGCGACAAAATTATCCCTGGATATGCATCTGCCAATGAGAAAAACCCCTTTTTAGGATATAGAGCAATTCGATTTTGTCTCTCAAGACCAAAACTATTTTTAGAACAGATAAGATCGATTCTAAGAGCTGCATATAATTCGAAAAACTTAAAAATAATGATTCCAATGGTTTCAAATTATGAAGAGATAATTGAGACTAAAAAGTTATTTAAACAGGCTATTGAAGAACTTGAAAAAGAAAATATCCCATTTTGTAAAAACTTTAAACTTGGAATAATGTTTGAAATACCATCTGTTTATTATATTTTAGATGAACTTGCAAAAGAGATAGATTTCATCTCTATCGGTACAAATGATTTGATTCAGTATATTTTAGCATGCGATAGAGGAAATGAAAAAGTCGCTTACCTTTTTAGATATTCAAATCCTTCTGTCTTAAGATTTTTGAATGACACAATTAAAAAGGCTAATAAATTGGGTCTCGAAGTATCCATGTGTGGAGAAATGGCTTCAGATATTTACTCTATACCTTTATTATTGGGTATGGGTTTAAGAAGATTTTCTATTCCACCATCTTCATTTATGTTAGTAAATAAATTAATAAATAATATAAGTTTAAAAGAATGTGAAAAACTTACAAACCAGATTCTTAAACTGGTTTCAACATATGAAATAGAAGAAAAAGTTAATAAATGGATTAAAGAAAGGGCATACGAAGTATATGAGTTTTTTCATTTGTTGAAATAAAAAAGATAATTTATATTTTTTATAAATTAACTTTATAATTATTTTTAATAAAATCTTATATCCCAATTTTCAAAAAGATTAAATATCAATACAATAATTTATAAGGGTTAATATGAATAATAAAAAAGAATTATATAAAATTGCACTTGCAGGAAGACCAAATGTTGGCAAATCAACAATTTTTAATATTTTTGCAAAAAAAAGAATTGCAATAGAATTTTCAAAACCAGGAACAACCAGAGATCCCATAGAAAAAATTGTTAAAATTGGGGATGAGCAGGTACTTTTAATCGATACTGGTGGTTTTGAGTTTGAAAGTAAAGATCCTTTATATACTTTGATTGGAGAAAAGGCTAAAAAGGCCATAAAAGAAGCTGACCTTGTATTATTTATTGTTGAAAAGGATAATATTATTGATGAAGATCTTGCCTTTTTAAGATATATTAAAAAAAACGCTAAAAAATACATTTTAGTTGTTAATAAATCTGAAGGTAAATATAAAGATATTTTGCCAACAGAAATATATAGATTGGGTGTTAAGACAATTGTTCCAATATCTGCTATACATAGGGATAACATCGATATTTTAGAAGATACGATAATTAAAATTATAGATGAAGATATAAAAGAAATTGAAATAAGTTCAGATAATTTAGAAAATGGGAGAATTAATGAATTTACTTATCAAGATAAAGATATAGAAAATTTTCCTAATAGTTTTTATAATGAAAAGAACAAAAAGATAGAAAAAACTCAAAATTACATTGAAAATAATATAAACAGTAATACTATCCGATTGGCAATTGTTGGAAGGCCAAATACAGGTAAGTCAACATTATTAAATTGCATCTTAAAAGAAGATAAGGCGATAGTTTCAGATATTCCTGGAACAACTCGAGATGCTATAGAGACAAGTATAAATTATAAAGGATATGATATTGTTTTAGTTGACACAGCAGGTATTAGAAAAAAAAGCAAGATAGATACTGATCTTGAGTATTATAGTATTAAAAGAAGTTTTGATGCTATAGATAATAGTGATTTAGTCATACATCTTGTTGAATCTAATGAACTAATAACATCTCAGGATAAAAAAATTTCAGATTATATCATCAATAAAGGTAAAGGTTATATTCTTGCGATAAATAAAATAGATCTTCTTTTTGCAGATATTGAAAAATTAGAGGATTTTGATTATGACTTTTTAAGAGAAAATAAAAATATCAAAAATAAATCCTGCTTAAAACTAATTCAAATTTATGAAAATTTAAGTGAAAACTTAAACTATAAATTTCCTCAGATTTCATATGTTAAAAAATTCTTCATTAGTGCCCAAAAAAACTTTAATATCGCGCTTTTACTTGATTATTGTATAGATTTATATAAGAGAATTAGAACTAAGCATAAAACTTCCCAACTAAATAAAGTGATAGAAAAAATATCCGAAATAAAACCTATATTAGTCGGTTCTTCATTTTTAAATCTACTTTATATGGTTCAGGTAAAAGATATCCCAAGAATATATAAAATTTTTACAAATAAAGATAGCAAGGAAATCCCATCTTATTATACTCAATATATAATTAATGAAATGAGAAAACAGTTGAATTTAGAGTCAATTCCTATTAGAATAAAGTATGAAAAAAGGAAAAATAAAAAAGAGGAATAGTAGTTATGGTTTTTATTATAATCTATTTAATAATTTCTTTTTTAATCGGAGCTATTCCAACAGGTTTAATTATTGGAAAAATAAAAAAAATTGATATCAGAGCTCAGGGCTCAAAAAATATTGGGGCGACTAATGTCACAAGAGCTTTAGGACCTTTTTTCGGTATTCTTACTCTTATTATTGATTCAACAAAGGCTTTTTTACCTTTATTTTTATTAAATCCTATTTCAAATCATTTTAATCTTAATTTATCATCTTTGAATATTGAACTATTGAATATTGAACTATGGAAAGGATTAATAGCTTTAGCTATATTATGCGGTAACACTTTTAATCCATTTTTAAGATTTAAAGGTGGAAAAGGTGTAGCCACTGGTCTTGGAATAATGTTATATTTAAATCCTTATGGTGTCCTTATTTCATTTATTATTTTTTTAATTGTTGTAATTATCACAAGATATATTTCTCTTGGCTCGATACTGGCTGTACTTGCTATAATTATTTCTTCATTTTTTTTCTTGAAATCATTTTATATTATTATTGCAATCTTTTTAATTGGCTTTATTGTTATATTAAGACATAAAGAAAATATAAAAAGACTTTTGAATTCTACTGAAAATAAGTTTTCATTTAAAAGCAGCAAAAAATAGAAAAATTAAGCAAGTTGACAATTTTAAATTTTAAATTTTGTGCTTTTAAATTTAATATAAAAAATTAATGAAGAAGATTTTATTAATGATAGAAATATTTGAATTAATAAATTGAAAACTTTTACTTAATTAAATTTAAGAATTAAGATATAATTAAATTAAAAATTATAAAATAATTAAATTTAAGAATTAAAGCATAATTAAATTAAAGATTTATGATAAAAAATAAAATATGAAATTATTAATAAAATATTAAGAGAATCTCATTATGGATAATCAGAAGGTTTATTATTCAATATCTGAAGTTTGCAAAATTTGTGAACTTAAACCACATACATTAAGAAGTTGGGAAGAAGGAATAGTTGCTTTAAAACCTAAAAAAAACAAGTTTGGCCATAGGATTTATACCAATCAGGATATTAAGAAGATTAAAATAATTAAAAAACTGGTATATATAGACAAACTATCAATAAAAGGCATAAATGACTATTTTTTATCTAAATTTAATGATAAAAAAACTCAAAAGATAGCTGAAATTCAGAGTTTATGGTTTGAAATATACGATAAAGCGCAAAATTTAAAAAAATTTATTGACAATTTAGAATCAAATGATATATTCGATTTCGTAAGCCGAGATAGCTCAGTCGGTAGAGCAAAGGACTGAAAATCCTTGTGTCGGCGGTTCGATTCCACCTCTCGGCATTTTGGGCTTTCCTTAAAAAGGATAGCCCTTTTTTTTTCAATATTTTTTTAATTTGCTTTAATATAAAAATTAATATATAATTTATATAAACTGGATAAATAAGGATACTATGAATTCTGATAAAATAACCATTGATTTACCTATACTATTGAAAGCAATTGAAATTTATATGAAAATGGCATATCCCGATAATAATATACCACAAAATATTAAATCAAAATTGGAATCAATATATAATTCAAAAAATATTGAGGAAGCATTAAACCTTTTTAAATATGAGGAATTCAATGGTTCTCCTTCATATAAATTACAACTTGGTTCATCAAGATACCCTTTCTTAAAACTGGTTTATGAAAAAGCTACATTTTCCAATGAATATGGATTTTACATAGATAGACATTCTGAATATATTGCTGTGGACTCCAGTTCACCTGATTTTTCTAAAGAGCTGGAGATTAAAAATTATACTTCAGAATTAAAATTTAATTTAGAAAATGAATTTGAAAAACAAAATATTCCTACATACAGAAGATTAGTTAAAGAATATGTTGAAAAGTGTAAAAATAATCTTGGCTCTTCATCAATTTCAAAGAAAGGTAAGTTAATCTTGCTTGTAGAAGATGATCCAGATATAAATGATATGCATAAATTAGAATTGATGATTCTTGGTTATGATGTTGAATCTGTTTTTAATGGTTATGATGCATTAAAAATGGTTGAAAACAAATACTTTGATTTAATGCTTTTAGATCTTATGATGTCTGGTATATCAGGGCAAGAAGTCATTAAAAGAGTTGGTAAAGAAATAGATATAGTTGTCCTATCTGCTTTATCTGATAAGTTTACAAAAGACACATGCCTTAAACTTGGTGCAAAAGCATATTTAACTAAACCAGTTCATAAAGATGATTTGAATAACTTTTTAATCGATTTTTTTAATAAAAAAGAGAATAAACAAACATAAAAAACTGATAAAAATCTAATTTATACAGGGATAGGAGTAAAAAATGTGTGGAATTGTCGGTTATATTGGGAAGCAAGATGCAAAAGATATTCTAATAAATGGTCTTAAGAGATTGGAATATAGAGGTTATGATTCTGCTGGGATAGCATTATTAAATGAAAAAAATCTATTAGTAAAAAAGTCAGTTGGAAAAGTTCAAAATCTAGAAAATAAGATATTAAATATTGATGAAAATTTTTTTGCAGGTATTGCTCATACAAGATGGGCGACCCATGGAGAACCTACTGAGATTAATGCACATCCACATTTAGATTGTCATTCTAAAATAGCAGTTGTTCACAATGGGATTATTGAAAACTACAATATTTTGAAAAAATATCTTATCGAAAAAGGACATAAATTTATCTCTGAAACAGATACAGAGGTTTTTGCTCATTTAATAGAGTCAAATTATAATGGAGATATTTTAGAAGCAGTATTACTTTCTCTTAAAGAATGTGTTGGATCTTTTGCTTTTGCCATTTTACATAAAGATCATCCCCATACTATTATTGCAGCGAAGAAAGGTTCGCCTCTGGTTGTAGGAATTGGTAATGGTGAAAATTTTCTTGCATCTGATGTAAACGCAATTACTGCTTTTACAAATAATATTATTTATGTTAATGAAGAAGAAGTTGTTATATTAAAAAAAGATTCTTATAAATTTGTATCATTTCAAAATCAAAAACTTGAAAAGCAGGTTATTCAGATTGAAACAGATCTTCAAAATATTGAGATGAGTAACTTCCCTCACTATATGCTAAAAGAAATTTTTGAACAACCTCATACAATTTCAAATGCAATCAGGGGAAGGTTAAACTTTGAAGAAGCGAATGTCAGACTTGATGGTCTTTATGCTGTTATCGATAAAATTAAAAAAGCAAATAACTATATTTTATCGGGTTGTGGGACATCATGGCATGCCGCTTTGATTGGTGAATATTTATTTAATAATTTTGTAAGGACCAATGTTAAAGTAGAATATGCTTCAGAAATGAGATATAAAAATACTTATATAGATGATTCTACAATCTGTTTTTTCATATCTCAATCGGGTGAAACTGCTGATACTATTGCTGCTTTAAAAGAAGCTAAAAGAAGAAATGCAACATGTCTTGGTATATGCAATGTTGTTAATTCTACAATCGCAAGAGAAACTGCATCGGGTGTTTATTTACATGCTGGACCTGAAATTGGTGTTGCTTCAACAAAAGCATTTACATCACAGGTATCTGTTTTAGCTTTAATATCAATTTTTATTGGAAGATTAATCGGTAGAGTCTCATTTGAAGAAGCTTACAATGTATTAAAAGAATTATCAATATTACCCGAAAAGGTAGAAAAAATTTTACATAATGCTCAATATATTGAAAACATTGCTGAACAATTCTATAAATCCAATAATGCTCTATTCTTAGGAAGAGGTATAAATTATCCCGCTGCTTTAGAAGGAGCATTAAAACTCAAAGAAATATCATATATACATGCTGAAGGATACCCTGCCGCTGAAATGAAACATGGACCTATCGCATTAATTGATGAAAATATGCCTGTTTTTGTTATAGCCACCAAAGATTTCCTTTACGATAAAGTAATAAATAATATAAAAGAGGTTAAAGCCCGAAAAGGTAAAGTAATTGCTATTGCAAGTGAGGATGATAAAGAAATCCAGAATATTGTTGATCATGTTATTCATGTTCCAAATACCCTGCCTGTCCTATCACCTATATTAAATGTTATTCCTCTTCAACTATTTGCATATTATGTCGCAATTAGAAGGGGACTTGATGTAGATAAACCAAGAAATCTTGCTAAATCAGTAACAGTAGAATAGATAAAGAAAATAAATCATTAAATTATAAAGAAAATTTAAGAAATAAAGAATTTTGGTATGGTAATATTTAAATGAAAAAGAAGTTTTTTAATTTTGAAAATGAATCATTTTTCTATATATTTATAATAATCACAGTTTTTTTCATAATTTCTTTATTTTGCTTAGCCATCTTTTATCTTTCTAAAACACAAATCACAATTTTTAAATTATCCTTATTTAATATTATTGCCATTACTTTTTCAATTTTATTTTTTATTTTTCTTTTTTATAGATATATTAAACAGATTGCTTTTTATTCAATTTTTCTTCTTCTATTTTTATTGGTTATTTCTTTTTCAAATAAATTTCCATTATTTGGATTTTTATTACTGATATTTTTAGTTTTTTTATTTATAAAATCAAAAAAATTGATTTTTCCAAAAATCATTTGAAATTATTATTGAATTTTTTAATTAAAAAATTTACCTTCTTCCTTACCTGCCTTGTAGTATGTTTATTATTGACTTTGCAAAAATCATATTTGCTTTTACATATAATACATCTTTTCCCATCTAATCCTAATAATGAAGAACTTATCATCGATTTTTGAGTATAAATATCAATATCAAAAAATCTCCAATTTTTTTCAAAATTATAAAAAAAATATTTTACTATCATAGGATCTTCATCAATATTTATCAATAGACAATCACCATCAATATTAAATAATAGATCATATTTTAATATTTTATTTGGTATAAAATAAGATTCTAAAAATTTTATAAAATATTTTAAAGCTTCAATAAAATTCATATTATTTTTAGGAAATCCTTTGATATTTAGATGAATTACAATTGTTGTAAAATAATTTTTCTTAATATTTTTTGTTTGTCTTGAAAATTCGATAATTTTATAATATTTTTTTTCTCTTGCAGTAAGTATTTTATTTCGCAAATGGTAAATTTTTTTATGTGAAAAATGAATTTTTTTCATATCTTTTTTTATCATAAAATTGAAAAAGTCAAATATTGACAACTAATAAAGATAAATTATTATTTTATTAGTAATAAATAAAAAATGAGGAAAAAATGAAAAAAATTATTATTTTCGTTTTTATCTTTTTTATATTTATCTTTTATTTTATTTCACCCATAAAATCTCAAGATACAAATAATAAAAACAGATTTATTGGATATTTTGTTAACATATATGGAGAATTTACACCAAATGAAATCAAATATGCTTTTGATAATTTAAATATTTATTTAAAATCACAACATAAGATTGAATTTTTAAATAATGGTCTATCTTCAAGAGCTTTATCTTTGGAGTTGCTAAGAAAAGAAAACTTAAAGTGTCTTGCTGAGTTTAGTGGAAAAGTAACCAATATCAATTATTCCAATTCTCAATTTAAAACAGATATCTCATTGAAATTGATTTTTGACTCTATTAGCACAGATCAAATTGATCTTGAAGTATCTAAAGACTACGAAGGAGAAAGCACTGGCTCAATTACTGATTCTAAAGCATTTACTCTATCTAAAGCATTTATAGATATATTTGCAGAGAATATTGATAAAATAAAAGAGATTCTTACTAAATAAATATTATCTTTTTTATAAATATTTTTCTAATTTTCTTTACTTTTTAATGAACTATTTTTATTAGTTATTATTAATATTTACTGCTTATAAATTTATCTTTAGTTTCTTATTTTGTTTTCTATCAATTTTTTTTATTTTCAAAATAAAATTGTTTTTATTAAAAATTTATTTTAATATTCTTAATTCACCATATTTTCCATCGAAACCAGGTGGATCAAATTTAAATAAATTTTTTCTAATAGAGATTAATGAGGATTTGATACTATCATCTATTTCTAAATTTTCTATTATATTTAAGATTGTTTTCTCTTCAATCATATATAAGTTACTTTCAAAATTAATCTTGCTTAATATAGTTTTATAAAACTGTTCAACTTTTTTGGACTTAATTGATGAATTTAATGATAAAGCAATAATTTCTATCAATGGAATTGAATAAAAAAACTTTTGTTTTCTTCTATCTTTTTTCTTATCTATATTTTTTAAAGCCAATTTATGAACACGATATTGAACACCTTCAATCAACTTTTTTTTACAAACTGGACAAATCAAATCTTCTGGTACATTTTCAAATTGAAAATAGATCTGCTCTTTGTTTTCATGTCTATCTTCTCTATGTCCTGTTAAATAATATCTTCCATGTTCTGGTTTAAATTCAACAGAATAAGTAATTCTTTTTTTTTTAATGGAAGAAATAAAATCAAAATAACTTAAATTATCTATTTCTAAAGCAAAAAATTCTCTTCCAATTCTATTTAATGCTTCACTATGGGCATCTGAATTAGATATAACAAGAAAATCATTTAATTTATCTATACTTAAAATCATATCTGGATCAGCAGATAATCCAGATTCTAAAGCATTTATTTTATTTGTAAAAGAGCCAAAAAATTGTTCGAGGGAATCTATTGGATTTTCCCCTCCTAAGACTCCATCAGGTGTAAAGATATGAGCAGGGATAAATTCAATATAGGGATACTTTTCTGAAAGATTTAATAAAAAATCATGCATCTTGTTCAATGTTTCAAATTTCAGATATGGTCTTCCTATATTTAATTTAGCTTTTTGATTTTCAAATATTTTCGCTATTTCTTCAACTACTTTAAAAGATGGGAAAAGCATTAATAAATGAACCAGTTTTCTTTTTTTAGTATCATAAAAGTATGGTGCTGAAAGGACTATTTCTGTTTCAAGAATAATTCTTGGATAAAATTTATTTGTTTTATCATAGAAATTTTTCAATATATAAAGCCCTTCTTCTGATTCAATAAGAGCTTCTTTTATTATTTTTCGCCATTCAGGTTGAAGTATATCTCCACTACCATATAAATTAATGCCTTTCATTTCAAGATTTTCATATAACCTATCTAAAGAAATTTTACCAACGCCACCCGAGTAACCAGAATGACAATGTAAATCTGATGTCAATATCATTTTTATAACCTTTTTAATAATAAATATTAAAAGATAAAGATAAAAATTATTAACTACTGGATCTATAATTTATCTTTCTATTTTACTTAAATTTGTCCTTCTTGAAATTAATATCTTATATATAATTATCAACAAAATTAAACTTGACGATTATTAATTATTTTTTTAATTTGTTATTGAGGAGAATATATTATGAAAAAAGATTGGGGTTCTATGAATATTATGGAAATTTTATCGATTCATCCAAAGGCTGCAGAAATTTTAGCAAAATACAATGTTGGATGTCTTGGATGCTTTGCGGCAAGAGCTGAAACCTTGGTTCAAGGACTAAATGCTCATGGAATTGATCCACAAAATGTTATAAATGAACTTGATGCAACCTTTGGTGGTTAAAATTTTAATCTATGAAAGATTTTGAAAAAAAGGAGATTCTTTCTTTTTCAGATAATCTTTTAAAAAAAATATCAGAAAATTGGCTTTTAATATCTTCTGGTAATATCGATAATTATAACATGATGACAGCAAGCTGGGGAACTTTTGGGATATTATGGAATCTACCAGTTGCCCAGGTTTTTATTAGACCTTCAAGATATACTTTTGAATTTATTAATAAAAATGATTTTTTTTCAATATCTATTTTTGAACCAACTTATAAAGATTTATTATCTTTTCTGGGCTCAAAAAGTGGAAGGCATATCAATAAAATGAAAATTGAAGGTCTTACACAAATAGATTATAATGGAAAAACTGTTTTTTTTAAAGAAGCAAAAGAGGTTCTTATCTTAAAAAAATTATTTGATTTACCTATGCAAGACAAAATCATAGATTCTGAAATGAAAAATATTTTCTATAAAAATGGTGATTATCATCATCTTTTTTTTGGAAGGATAATTGAATATTTAAGTAAGGTTTAATTTTTTATTTTTGGTTTTAACCATTTAATTCAACTAAAAAGGGCTATCCTAAATTTAGCGGATAGCCCCTTTGTTTTTAAATTCCTTTGTAAATTAATATTTCAAATATCGTCAAAAAGAATAATTTACAATTTATTTTTGTACTTCTATCAAATCACTTAAAAGATATGGTTTTTGAGTAAAAAATGTTTTTATAGTGGTCATTGTTATTGTAAACATTTCGCCAGTATTTTCATTTATTGCATAATAAAGTTCCTGATAATCATCGGGTGATTTTTCCTTTTTGAAAATAATACACTTTGTAGTTTGACCATCCTTTGTTCCAATTATAATTTCATATTCTACCTTATATTTTTCTGGAACTTTATCTAAAGGATCGACTGCAGAAAGATAAAATAATCTATCTAATATTGACTTGATATTTTCATCAGGAATCAATATCTTTTTCGCCTTTTCATTATAAGAAGCAGTCCAGTAGTATTTTTGATTTTCAAATTCTATTAAATTTTCATCTTTTGTCTCATCATTAATAAACTTAATATAACTAATATTATCTTTATTCACATTTGAAAAAATCATCTTATTTCTAAGTTGATTTGCATTAAAATCGATTAATTGGATTGCCTCTAAGGTTATGATATATATGGTTGGTTTATCAATGACCTTAAGATATATTCCATCACGAGCGGGTGTTCTATCACCAAAAATAATACCAATTTGCTTTTGATTACCATTTTCAGTATAGTTAAAAACAAAAGTTTTTTGTGGCTTATCGAGACCAAAATCTTTTAATGAAGTTTCGGATTCAATCTCAAACTTATCCTTAAAATAAAGTTGTTTAAAACCTTCAAGATATGAATTAATAATTGAATTGTCAGTTTTATAATTTGAAGGTGAAACAAATTTCCATCTATCATTTTCTTTTTTTAGTTCAAATTTATTTGAAGCAATTGCATCCTCAACAAATATTGAATGAATAGATTCAGGTTTAAATCCTTCTAAAACGAGATAAGAAACTTTATTATCCTTTTTTGAATCAATATTTTTTTTTATTAAATCGTATAAAAAATATGAACCAATTATTATAACAAATATAATTAAGAGTATTAAAGTCTGTTTATTCGACTTTTTCATCTTTTACCTCTTCAACTATTCTGTTTTTTGCTTTAATTGACTTTAATAATCTAATTCCAAAAATAACCAATAAAATAAATACTTCTAAAAATACAAAACAGGTTAAAGATATTAGTTTTTGAGATTTTGCAGAAAGTGTAACCTTTGTTGTATCAAGGTCTTTTCCTGGTATATTTAATAGAGTAAAATCATCGACAAGAAAATTAATTGAATTTTCAAAGAGTAAAAGATTTCCTATGGCATTTCCAAGTTTTAATGTTTTATTGGAAAACATATCTGAATCTGCAAAGATTATTCCAATTGGATCATTATCTCCTTTTTTATTTTTTACTTTTAATGATTCAATCACAAATCCAATATGCTTTATACCCTTTTTTTCAGTGTCTTTATCATATGAAGGTTGTGATTTAAAATCATATTTTTTTTCTATATCATTCCATGATGTTTCAAAAGTATTACCCAAAGATATTATGATGTAATCTTCTGATTTTGGAGTGTTTGGATTCAATACCAATGGAGCAGCTGTAGAAACAAGTATAGGTTTATTATACTCCTGAACTTTTTCAGTAATCTTGTGGTAAGCAAGTTGAGTTAAAGGATAAAAACTTCCAAGTCCATAAAAATAATTAACATTATCTGCAATTACACCTTTTTCCTGAATAACATCATAGTTTTTTAATAATCTTGTAACAATATTTGAATTCACATCAAAATCTGTAATTAAAATGAATTTACCACCTTTTGCAATATAATCTTCTATAATCTTTATTTCTTCATTTGAATAATCTTCTTTAGGAGCAGCTATAACCAGAATAGAACAATCTTCTGGTATTTTACCTTTTTCAAGTAAATTAATATTTACAACTTCTCTATCGATTTTACCTAGATATTCACTAATTGTACCATATCCATCTTCCTGATAATCATTTGTATATTTTTCAGAATGACCCAAGACAAAATATATCTTTTTCCCTTGAGCAGACAAAAGATAACGAATTGCAGAGGATATAAGTTTTTCCGCAGTAAAAAGTTGCTTACCTCGTGAGGTTTCATCTGGTGCCTGTGTTATTTCCCAAAAATCAATGGAAGATAACTTTTTATTTCTTCCGTTATATGAAAGATATACAGTACCATCTTCATTTATTCCATATTTTATGGCAAGATCGGGTCTTTTATTTAAGTCAACAAATTCAAGTTTTATATTTTTTGAATATTTTTCATACTGTTTTAAGATTGCTTGAATAATCGTGCCTTCCTGGGAATCCATTTTACCAGTTGTGGCAAAATAAATAATTTGTAACTCATTATCCAGAACTTTAACAAGTTCTTTAGATTCTTTTGATATAGTATACACCTGTGAACTTGTTAAATCTATTTTCGGAAGTTTCCCATTTAATATGAGAAGTAACGCTATTGCAATTGCTATAGTGAGAATAATCCTTGCTGTAACAGATAAACCTTCTGATTTTATTTTATCTGATTTAACTTCACTTATAGATTCTTTTATAATCTCGGGGGTTAAAATAAAATAAAAAAGTATTCCTAAAAATCCTACCCCTGAACCTATAAGAAATAATTTTTTAGAAGTAACCCATGTAACAATTAAAAAAGCCACCACTA
>ERZ795050.1238-NODE-1238-length-34328-cov-8.980655_pt1 | contig 34328 bp, 20 predicted proteins | sample MGYA00375134_ERZ795050 | MGnify/ENA primary metagenome ERZ795050 (study PRJEB30179, sample SAMN05720221) | activated sludge metagenome | isolation source: Anaerobic digester | place: Japan | collected 2015-05-26 ... | reverse complement strand
GCCCGCGCTTACAGCTCGAGCATGGCACCCGTGCGGGCGCTTTTGGCGGCGTGGGCATGGAACCCATGCGGGCAGCCGTGCGATGATTACTTGTTCGTGCCGGCCTTAAGCCTGCGCCCGGGGGGCGCGCGCACGACGCGGCGGTATGTAGCCCTCGCCTTCCGGGCGGCCGAAGATCATTCGCCCGGCCGAGGTCTGCAGCACGCTGGTCACGGTCAAGGTCACTTCGGAGTTGATCTTGTCGCGTGAGCCCTCCGCCACCACCATGGTTCCGTCTTCCAGGTATCCGATCCCCTGCCCGACTTCTTCGCCGGGCTTGATGATCTTGACCGTAACGGTCTCGCCCGGCATGACGACCGGCTTCATGGCGTTCGCCAGGTCGTTGATGTTGATCACCTCGACCCCGCGAATCTGGGCAATCTTGTTCAGGTTGAAGTCATTGGTGACGATGCGGCCGTCCATCTTCTTGCCCATCTCAACCAGCTTCTGATCGACGTCCGCGGCCTCTTCGACACTCGGCAACCGGACATCGGAAATCTTGATCTCGACCTTGTCGTTGGTCTGAAGCTTGTTGAGCATGTCCAAGCCGCGGCGCCCGCGGTTGCGTTTGAGCTTGTCGGAGCTGTCGGCGATGGTCTGCAGTTCCTGCAGCACAAAACGCGGAATGATCAAAGGCGAATCAATAATCCGCGTATTGCAGATGTCGGCGATCCGTCCGTCGATAATCACCGAAGTGTCGAGAATCAGCGGCCTGACGCCGCGCGACTGCTTGGCGAATTCGACATACGGAATGACGAACCGGATATCGTCTTTTGTTTGCAGGATGAAGCTGATGAATAGGTAACAGCAGGCCAACCCGAGCGTCAGCTTAAGTCCCACAATCAGGCCGTGAGCCCCGGTATCTGCCGGCGCGCTGTATACGTCCGGCGCGTACGCCTGAATGACCAGGTCCATGACCAGCCCCAGGCCGTAGGCCACGACCATCCCAACCACCAAGCCCAGGAAAACGCCGGAGAGCGCCGCCAATGATTTCCGGGGAATGAAAACATCGACCGCGATAATCGCCACCATGATGCAGATCGCCCCCACCATCAGGTAAACGCGCCATTGTCCCAGCCCGGCGGCCGCCCCAGGTTCGCCGCCGACCGAGAAGGCCACGGCGGAAATGAGCACGATGAACAGAGCCCGTAAGACCCACAGAACCATTTTCTGCTCCGTTGAATGAATCTACTACATATGAAGCCAGTTTACTGTCGCCGCAAGCGCGCCGGCGGCGGGCCGGATGAAACGATGAACTTCGCCGCCCCGGACAACACAATCTTAAGCCGCGCGCATCGTCCCTCAATTTTGTGCCGCACTCAGCCTGGTGCTTACCAGGCCAGACCGCCGCGCAGCGGCCGCTTGCGCTTTTTCTCCGGGCGAGGCGGCGCGGCCGTCGCTTCGTCCCCGGCGGCGGCGCTTTCGGCGCGCTCGGGTTCCGGAGCCGGCAGGGGCTTCATCGAGAGCGAAACGCGGCGTTGGTCTGCGTCCACGGACAAGACTCGCACCTGCACCACTTTACCGACCTCGACCGCGTCGGAAACCGCTCTGATGCGCTGGGCGCTAATTTGCGATATGTGCACCAGCCCCTCGATGCCTTCTTCAAGCTGCACGAAGGCCCCAAAGTTGGTAATGCGCGTCACCAGCCCGCTGACGGTCGTTCCGGGAGGATAGCGCTCGGTCACGCCCGTCCAGGGGTCGCTCGACAGGGCCTTCAGGCTCAGGCTCAACTTGCGGTTCTCCGCATCCAGCGACAGCACTGAGGTCCGCACGTTGTCGCCCACATTCAAGATGTCTTTCGGGTTCCGCACGTGTTGCGACCAGCTCATCTCGCTGATCGGAATCAGGCCCTCCACGCCCGGCTCCAGCTCGACGAACGCCCCAAAGTTCATGAGCTTCAGAACTCGCCCCTCTACCGTCTGCCCCACGGCGTACTTGCTGGGGACCATCGTCCACGGGTCCGGGCTCAACTGCTTGACGCCCAGCGAAATGCGGTCTTTCACCAAGTCGATTTTGAGAATCTTGACGTCGATCTCAGCGCCCACGTTCAGCACTTCCCGGGGGTGCCCAACGCGACCCCACGTCATGTCGCTGACGTGCAGCAATCCCTCCACGCCCCCTAAATCCACGAAGGCCCCGAAATCCAGCAGCCGCACGACTTTACCGCGCCGCACCTGTCCTTCAGCCAACTGAAACCGAAGCTGACGGGCGTCTTCCTCGCGCTGCCGCTCCAGGACCCGCCGTCGGCTGAGCACCAGGCCGCGGCCCTTGCGGTCCACCTCGGTCACCTCGCACTCCAGCCAGCGCCCGATGAAACCCGCCATGTCGTCATGCCGCACCAGATCGACTTGGCTCATCGGCATGAAGCCCCGCGCGCCATGAACCCGGAGTTCCAGCCCCCCGATGTTGCTGCCGGTGACCCGCGCCTTGACCACGTCGCCCACGCGGATCGACTCCATGTCGACCGCCAGCTTCGCCTCGCGCAACGACAGCCGCATCAACCCCGATTCCTTGTCGAAGCCCTGCGGTACCAGGTCGAGAACCTGATCGATGACCGGCGGCTGATCCGGCTCGAACTCGTCTAACGCGACAAACCCCTCGCTCTTGCCGCCAATATCGACAAACACATCCGAACCGCGGATGGCCAGCACCCGCCCGCGGAGTTTGCCGCGCGCATCCACCTGCGGCTCGCTGACCGGCGCATCGGCCATGCGGGCCAGGTCCTCTGAAGATACTTCGCCAAGCTCCTGATCCAGGTGCTGGCTCAGATCGGCGTCGTTAATTGAAAGCGGATCGACGGACACGATGCAAACCTCATAGGGCTTCAAAAATAATATCGCGCGACGTTTCATGTTAACCGTTCATGCGCGAAACACAAGCGCATTCGAGCAGCTCGACCGTGTCACCGGCCAAGGCTGTTTCTCGATCTACGTGTCGTCGCGCCGCGCCGGCGCTGGGCGTCAGATAAACTTGGCCCGCAGCCTTCGCCGTTGGCCGTGGATGCTCTACCGGCGCCGGTGGCGCAGCATCATCGGCGGCTCCAGCAACCGGCGGAATTCGCATCTACCGCCGCTTGGACTTCCGGCGCTCAGCGAGTTGTGAAGCCTCACGGAGTGGTGAAGTGTTCGGGGAAACCGCAGGCCGCTGGTGTACGTCCTGCACCTACAAGAGCCAGTTCCGGCAGCCGTTAACCCCATCGGATCCGCCCGCCCGGGTGGGGCTTGTTGCCGGCGTGGCAGGTCGCACGCAACGCGCAGGGTGCGAGCGGAATTAGCTGCTGGGTAAACGGGTCCGAAAAATAAGTCCGGGCGGCGGACCCTCTGATCCACCGCCCGGCTCCGTGCGTCAGGGCTTGCGGCACTGGCTATGGAATAAGGACCGAGTCCGTATTCACCCAAGGACCCATTCTGTTTTCGGGGAATTTACCCAACAGAGAGCCTTCGACGGTCCAGTTGGTCGTCCGCGTGTAGATGTTGTCCTTGTTAAGACCGACGGTGGGCATCTTAACGTATTCGACGTGCCCATCAGCGATCAGCACGTTCTGGCCTTCGCCGCCGTGGTTGCGGCTGTTATAAGGCCTCCAGATTTCCGGCCCGAGCTGCAGCAGGAATTCTTCGTCGTCTTGTTCAAACCTGATGTCGGTGTCGTCCGATTCGCCTCCCGAGCCCGCCATGTCGCCCAGCTTGCGCGCTTCAGGAGTGTACTGGAGGTTGTCCAGGTTCCCACCGGTCTCGCCGCCCACCGCAAAAGCTGGTCCCTTGTCGGCGGCCAGCGGCTGGCGCGGATCCATGCCGTAGCGCGGCTTGCCATGCATTCCGAAAGGCATCTGGTAGCCGTAGCTCAGGTTGGGATAGCCGCGGAAGTCGAAGCGGTTGATGCCCGGCTGGGCTGCCACGGTGTTCTGGTCCGATCCGCCGCTGGAAGCGGGGATGTTGCGCATGACGTCTTCGTTCTCTCCGGAGCTAGCACAGGTGAACAACTTGGGCGTGCACTGACCGCCGATAATCGTCAGGAACAACGACCGGCTGATTGGCACGTTCGTGTTGATCGGCCCTTCAACGCCGTCCGAAGTAGTCCGCAGGCTGTGGTTGGCGCCAATGCCCGGGGAGTTCGTCTCGGCACCCTCGGTAAAGTCAACTACGTGTTCGCCGCGCGAGCTCTCGCTGTAGCTCATGTTTTCGGCGAAGTACGACATCGGGAACCACTCGTTGTTGTCGTTCGAGTAGATGACGCACCCGCTGCCGATGCCCCGCAGGTTCGCCATGCACACTGAACGTTTCGTCAGCTCGCGCGCCCGCGCGAGGCTGGGCAGCAGAATGGAGATCAACAGTGCGATGATCGCCACCACCACCAGCAGCTCAATTAATGTGAACCCTTTCCTTTTCACCGTTCAAACCTCCTGCAATCAGACCCGTAATGTTCCTTTGCGATCGGCTCGCCGCGCGAGCCCGGTTCTTGAATTAATGACTGCATTCGTACTGCCATGCGGACCAACCGCCTTGGCAGGCGTACACCAGGGCTTCGTGCCTGGGCCGGTCGCCGCGCTTCCTCACCCAGCCACACGCGGGCCGAATGGGTGCTGTCGTACGGGATGGCGGACAGCGCGCGGGTTACACACTGATTTCCAAGACCAGGGAGCAAAAGCAACGAGCCAAGCGGGCGCATAAACTCAGCGCCGACAGCTCGTGCGGGAATGGCGGGAACAAACTGCTGTGTGACAACCGAAAGAGGGTCGGAATAATCGGATAGATTTTATCGTATGTATGATAGCAAACTTATGAACAACCCAGTTTCGATCCCGTCACGCACTCCTTGTCGTTTTGTGTTGTGGTTCTCCATCAATAACTTAACTGCGCCGGGCCCCTCAGTCAATGGAAAATTTCGGTTTGGCGTTATAGGACTTCTCGGCGAGCCCCCCGGGAGCGGTTGCGCAAGCCACTCCGCGCCCGCCTAATCCGCAGCTCATCAACCAAATCCCTCAGCCCATAATATCACCCTTACCGATAGTTCGTGTATAATTTCCTTTTGCCAACGCGGTGGTTATCACACATTGTCAGGAGCGCGCAACCCATGGTGGCACAACAAGATGTGCTCGAGCATTACCGCCAGACGCTCGCCTGCTATCACCAGGAGCACCTCCTGGCATTTTGGCCGCTTCTGGATGACCGTCAGCGCGACCAACTACTCGAAGACCTCGCCCAAATCGACTTCGACGAGTGCTCCCGCTTGATCGATCGCCTCGTGCGACAAAAACCGGTTTTGCCCCTCCCGCGCAGTACGGAGCCCCCACAAGTCCTCCCAAGTGTCCCACGACAGGGTTCTCAGGCTGAGCAGTATGAGGCCGCCACCGCCCTCGGCATCCAGGCCATCCAGTCCGGCCAGGTTGCCGCGTTTACCGTCGCCGGCGGCCAGGGTACCCGCCTCGGCTTCGACGGACCCAAGGGCGCGTTTCAGATCAGCCCGATTCGCAATGCCCCCCTTTTCCAGTGGTTCGCGGAATCGCTCCGCGGTGTCCACCGGCGCTACGGCGCCTGCCCGCGCTGGTACATCATGACCAGCCCCACGAACGATGCTCAAACACGCGACTTCTTCCAGAAGCACGCTTACTTCGGCTTGCGTCCCGATAATGTCTTCTTCTTCGCTCAAGGCCAGATGCCCGCGTTTCGCCACGACGGCCGCATCGCACTCGCTGAGCCGCATCGCGTGGCTTTATCCCCGGACGGCCACGGCGGGAGTCTGCGAGCCTTACGCCGCAGCGGCGCCCTGGACGACATGCGCGCCCACGGGATTCAGCACATCAGTTACTTTCAGGTGGATAACCCGCTCGTCAAAACAATCGACCCGCTGTTCATCGGGTTGCACATCCAGCAGAACTCTGAGATGTCCAGCAAGGCCGTCACGAAGGCCGACGATCTCGAACGCGTCGGAAACTTCTGCCTGGCCGACGGGCGTCTAACCGTCATCGAATACAGCGATTTGCCCGACGAGTTGGCACATGCCAGAAACCCCGACGGCAGCCGCCGCTTCGACGCCGGCAGCATCGCCGTCCACGTCCTGGCGCGCGAATTCGTCGAACGCCTGACCGCCGAAAACGCCGCCATCCAACTGCCCTGGCACCGGGCCGACAAGAAGGTGCGCATCATCGACGAGCACGGCCGGCCGGTCGAGCCGGATCAGCCCAACGTCGTGAAGCTGGAAATGTTCATCTTCGACGCCATCCCGCTGGCACGCAATCCGCTCGTGCTGTACACCCAGCGCGAGGAGGAGTTCAGCCCGGTCAAAAATGCGACCGGCGTCGACTCGGCCGCCACTGCCCGCCGCGACCTGGTCCGCCGCGCCGCGCGCTGGCTGGAACAGTGCGGCTGCCGCGTGCCGCGCGACGCGGACGGCGAGCCCGACCTGCCGCTGGAAATCAGCCCAGCCGTTGCACTCGACGCCGCTGATTTGTGCGCGCAGCTTCAGAATGCCCCGCCGGTGCTCTCGCCAAAGAAGCCTTTCCTATTGGCGTAGCGCCGCTGATGCTTTGCGTTCCAAATGGCGCGCATCTATCATGGCCGCCGTGCCACGAGAGGGAAAACAGATGAAGTTGTCCCATAAATGCTTGACCGTACTCGCCTTGCCCGGCCTGCTGTTGGGCGGCTGCCTGACGTTGCCGGGACAGCCGTCGCGCGTCGGGCCGGGCCTGCTCGCCGAGACGCGCGTCAGCGTGGCCGCCGACCCCAGCGCCCTGGCGTTCACTTCCGACGGCCGCGTCTTCTACACCGAGAAGAATACCGGCCAGATCCGCGTCATCGATCAAGACGGGCTGCTCGCGCAGCCTTTCGCCCAAGTGCCGGTCAACTCGGCCGGCCAGCGCGGCCTGCTCGGGATCGCCCTGCACCCTGATTTTCCCACTGTACCGCGTGTCTACGTCTTCTATACGCGCTCGGACAGCGGCGTCAGCACGAATAACCCGCAAGCCGTGTTCGATAATCGTGTCGTCTTTTTCCAAGCCAACGGCAGCGTAGCCGACGGCGGTGAAGTATTCGTCGCCACGCTTCCAGCGACATCCGCGACTACGAATGTCGGCGGTCAGATCGCCTTTGCCGCCGACGGAACACTGCTCGTAGCGCTCGGCGATCAGGCCGAATCTGCCGCGGCGGGCGATCCAGCGTCGCTGCTGGGCAAGGTTCTCAGGTACAACGACGACGGCTCCATCCCGGCGGATAATCCATCGCCCGATTCGCCCGTTTTCGCCAGCGGCCTCCGCAACCCGGGCGGGCTATGCGTCGATCCGGCCAGTGGTTCCGTATTCGTCATTGACAGGGGCCCGGACGGCGCCAGTGAGATCAACCGCGTAACGTCCGGCGCGGACCTCGGCTGGCCCGCAGTGAGCGGCGCGGCGAACACGTCGGCCGAGCAGGCCTACGTCGCGGCCACCCCAGCTTACATTGACCCGCTCTACATCACGCCCAGCGGCGAATTGCTGGCCGGCTGCTCCTTCAATCCCAGTGGGCGCTATGGGCCGGATGTCCAGAACGAGCTCTTCTTCGGCCAGGCGACCGAGCAGCGCGTGATGATCGCCAGACTTGATTCCCCGCGTACCGCGATAGTTGGCGTCGAACCATTCACGAACAGCTTGCGCGGACCTATTCATGCTTTGGGCTTCACGCCGGCCGGAACGCTGTACGTAGCTACTGCAAACGCCATTCTGCGCCTGGCTCCCCTCCCGGGCTGAATCGAAAGCGAGACTGTGGACAGAGCGGCGTCTGCCGTGAGGCTTGACTGTCTGTCCCGGTAAGCTGACCTGGGAGCTGTTATTCAACCTTGCGGCTGGCCGCGGCGCGACCCGCGGGAAGCTCGAGAGCGCACTTCAGTCATCAATTCATGTTCGGCCAATACCCAGTCTCCGAATTGATCGCCTGGGGCGCCGTTCCGCCGCAGAAAAATCTGGTAGGCTCGGTTGCGAACTTGGTCATCGCTGATGCCAAGCTCTTGGCGCGTCTGCGGCCGGCCCGCCGGACGAGTCGTCTTGCGCGCCGCGGCGCCGCCACCGGCCTTCGGGGCGCTGGTCACTTTGCTTCTAGTCGTCCTATTCGCTCTCTCAGCCATACATGCCACCTTTTTCCAGTTAAACGTACCTTCAGCGATCGCTCAGCGCAGAAAAGCACACTGTCGCGACGCTTCAAGCCTTAATATCGGCGGCTTACGTCCCCTGGCCGCCATCCATGGCCGTCCTGCATTTCACTGTTCTGACACGGCAGTCTACGACCTGATCACTGCTCGTATCGGACGCTCGCAGGCTAGTGTCGGCAACCTTCACCGACAATGCCGCGACTCTACGCTTGATTGGAGTGGTTTGCAAGTCTTGATGCAGCCGGGAGCGATTCCGGCATCGCGTCAGACGATTGCAAATCTGTAATAGCGCAAGTCCCGCGCGATGTTAATCCCGCAGTTCGCAGACGCCTTTTGACCCCTATAACAACTCCCTCAGGACTTTCGTAACCCGATCCACATCGCCTTCGCTCAAGCGATTGTGGAATGGCAGCGCTACCGTACGCGCCGACAGCGCCTCGGTCACCGGAAAGTCGCCCGGCTTGTAACCGAACTGGTCACGATAGAACGGCTGCAAGTGTATCGGTGTGAAGTAATTGCCGCAGCCGATGCCACGTTGTGCCAGCTTCTTCAGAATCTCATCGCGCTGCGCTTGGGTATAGTCATCGATCAGACGCACGACGAACACGAACCAGTTTATTGAAATCTCGTCGGGCACCAACTGCAACTGCAGCCGCTTCTCATCCCGCAGGCGCTCGATGTACCAGCCGGCCACCTGCGCGCGGCGTGCCTTGATCTCGTCCAGCCGCTTGATCTGCTCCACGCCGATGGCGCAGTTGATATCCGGCAGACGGAAATTGAAGCCCAGTCGCGCGTGAGCCAGCCAGCCGGCCTCCGGATCGCGACCCTGGTTGCGGATCGAACGCGCCAGTCCGGCGATCTCAGCGTTGTCTGTGACCAGCATGCCGCCTTCGCCGGTCGTGACCTGCTTGTTCGGATAGAACCCGAACACGCCAACCTCGCCGAAGGTGCCCGTCGGCTTGCCCTTGCGGGTAGTGCCCAAGGCCTCGCAAGAGTCTTCCACCACGCGCAGCTTGTGCCGCCGCACGATCGCGCTGATCGCGTCCCAGTCCGGCGTCGAACCGAATACGTCCACCGGGAGAACGGCTCGCGTCCGCGGAGTAATGGCCGCCTCGATCAGGCCGGCGTCGATCTGCCAGGTCCGCGGATCGATATCCACGAACACCGGCCGCCCGCTCTCAAACATGATGCTGTTCGCCGACGCAATGAATGAAAACGGGGTGGTCACCACCTCGTCCCCCGGCTGCAGGCCGATGCTGCGCCACGCCATGTGCAGCGCCGACGTGCCGCTGTTGCAGGCCACCGCGAACTTCACGTTCAGGCGGCGAGCCAACGCCGCCTCGAACTCCGGGACCTTGGGCCCCAGGCTCAGGTGCGGCGTCCGCAAAACTGCGACCACCGCGTTGATTTCGGCCTCTGTGATATCCGGCCCGGAAAGACTAATCGTTTCCACGCTGCTCTCCCGCGGCTCTGCCGCGAAATTATTGCCCCGACGCCCCCCTCGGCTCCTTCTTCATTCGCACCTGCCCGTTGCGAGGGCAAGCTGTTATCATATCGACCTATGTCATCAGGCACATCCGACGGCGCCGGATTAAAGCATTTTCGCCGCAGCCTGACTTTCCTGCGGCCGCAGCGGCGCCTTGTCATTATGGGACTGCTGTGCGCGGTCGGTGTCAGTCTTTCGTACACCGCCAGCATATCGGCCCTGATTCCCGTGCTGAAAATAATGTTCGCCGAGCACGAGACGGTCGCCGACTGGCTCAACCGCACTGAAACCGAGCGCCGCCTGGGAATCGTGATCGGCTCAGACCTGCCGGACGATCCCGCCGGAATAATGATCGACCGCCTCCAGCATAGCGCAACCGCGAGCAAGCTGCGGCCCGGCCAGCGAATTGCCGCGCTCGATGGCCAGCCGGCCGGCTCGCACGAACTGATGTCGCGCCTCGCCTCAGCAACCGGCGACACCGCACGCGTTGCCTTACGAAATCCTGACGGCACAACATACGAAACCGAACTGCCTTTGCAGCCTTACCGCTCGTGGTGGCAAAAGCTGCACAAGCTCGCAGCCCTGCTGCCGGCCGATCGCGATCCGCGCGGGCGCTTGATCACGCTGGCGCTGGTAATGGCCGCCCTGGTGGCCAGTTCCATCTTCGGCGGGCTTTGCCGCTTTGCAAACGAGGGGCTGATCCAGACTGCGGTGCAGCGCGCCATGCACGCCTTCCGTACGCGCGTCGGAGATCACGTGCTGCGCCTGCCCATGCAATGGCACGCTCTTCAGGCTGCGGGGGACACGCTGGCACGCCTTGCCACCGACATCAGCAAAGTCGAAGTCGGCCAAAGCACGCTCTTCGGCAAGGTCATCCGTGAGCCGCTGAAAGCGGTCTGCGTGCTCGCCCTGACGCTGTTCATCGAGTGGCGCCTGCTGGTAGCGGCCATGTTCGGCCTGCCGGTCGGCTGGCTGCTACTGCGAACATTTGGGCGCCTCGTCAAACGCGCCCAGCGCGGCGCCTCGCAGTCCTGGGGCCGGCTGCTGGACCATCTGGGCGAGCGCCTGGCGGGCATTCGCATCGTCAAAGCCTGCAATATGCAGCAGGCCGAGTGTCGCCGCTTCGAACGCGAAGGCGCCATCCTGACCCGCGCCCAGACGCACATCGAGTTGGTCGACGCCGCCACCAACCCGGCCCTCGAAATCCTGGCAACCACCGCCATCGCCGGCTTCATCCTCTACGGCGGCTACCGCGTCTTCCAGCAGCAGCTCGAACCGTCGCTCTTCTTCGCGGCCGTGATCTGCCTCGGCGGAGTCTTCGACCCCATCCGCAAAATGGGGAACGTAACCAATCGCCTCCAAGCGGCCGACGCCTCAGCCCGCCGTCTGTTCGAGTTGCTCGACCTGCCGGCCGAGGAGCAGAACGGCACGGCCCACGACGGCCCGCCCGCGACACGGGCCGACTTGCCCCCCTTCCGCGAAACGATCGAGTTCCGCAATCTCTGTTTCGCCTACGCGGCCAACGCTCGCCCGGTGCTACAAGACATCAACTTGACTATCAGCAAAGGCGAGTGCGTCGCGCTGGTCGGCCCGAACGGTTCCGGCAAGACCACGTTGGTCTCCTTGCTGATGCGTTTCTTTGAACCGACCAGCGGGCAAATCTTCATCGACGGCCGTGACATCGCCGACTTCACCATGCATTCGCTGCGCCGGCAGATCGGCCTGGTGACTCAGGACGCCGTCATCTTCACCGGTACGTTGCGCGAAAATCTTTCGTACGGAGCAACGAACGTCAGCGAAGACCGCCTGCAGGCCGCGGCGCGCCTGGCGCACGTCGACGAGTTCGCCCGCAATCTGCGCATCGAAGACAACGGCCGAATCACCACCGGTTACGACGCCCACATCTCAGCCCGGACGCTCTCCGGCGGCCAGCGCCAACGAATCGCGTTAGCCCGGGCCGTGCTGCCCGATCCGCCCATCCTGATTCTGGACGAAGCGACCAGCCAGGTCGATAGCGAATCCGAACGCCGCATTCAGCAGGCCCTCGACGACGTAACACGCGGCCGCACGACTTTCATCATCGCCCACCGCTTCAGTACCATCGCCCGCGCCAACCGCATCGTGGTCCTGAACGAAGGCCGCATCATCGGCTGTGGCACGCACGACGACCTTTTGCAATCCTGCCCGTTCTACGTGTCGCTGTGCCAAACGCAGTTCGCACACGGCTTCGAACCGGCAACGGTCGGCGCGTCAGCGGCGGAACCCGCATAGCAGCGAACACGGCGACTTTCGCCGGCGCGCATTCCGGGCAGCACGCCCCGGCGTTGCTCTCCTGCAAGTGGCGCTAGTGCAAGTCCTTTTCTGCCGCCAGGCTCTTCCAGCCGGGACTGTATATCAGCGTATTCGTGAAGCCGTGGCCACCCAGGTATTCGCTCACCATATGGGCCGAGCCGCAGCCCGGGCCGGAGCAGTAGAGGATGATCAGCTCTCCCGGATCGATGCTGGCGCGGATCTGCTCCAAGTGGAGGTCCATCTGGTCCGCCGGTCCGGCCGGCAGGTTCAATGCCCCGCGTAAGTGGCCGCGCGCGAAGAATTCGGCCGGCCGTACGTCGATCAGGACGCCGGTCTCGTGCAGAACGCACTCGCGGACCTGCGCGAGCGTGGCCTCATGGAGCGGGTCCGGCGCCGAATCGAGGCGGTAGCCCACGAGCGCGCCGTCGGAGTCGTGAACGGCAGCCCCGCGTGCCTGAACACTTTCGAAGTCTGTACCGTCGCGCTGCGGCTGATTCTTGAACCCTACTTGGCGACTTTTGACTTCCGGCTCGTGACCTCTGACTTCCGTCTGACCATTGCGTGCAGCGCATCCTGCACACACCAGCACTGCGGCAAGTGTAATGCCACTGAGTGCACGCGGCATATCAAGCCTCTGTCTCACGCTGAATCCCTCCCAACTTGGCGCCCATTGCCAGTTCCCCGGTCATTCGGACCAGTCTCCGTCGCCAAGTCCTGGCGGGCGCCAGGACCTGGCTCGGAGGACGTCTAGCTTACTCCCAGGCGACCAGCGAACCGACCGCCTTCGGCGGCGCTTGGCTCACCACGCCCTGGTTAAGGTCGCAATCCACCCGTTTCCACACCATTTTTCCATCGCACACTTTGATCGTCTTCTGGATGTCCGCGTACTCCGCCGGAATACATACCCTTCGCGTCGTAGCCGGCGCGACGAGTTTCTGTCTGCGAATGGTCTGGTACTCAGCCGGCACACACTCCTTTTCCACGTGCGCCGGCTTCGCTAGGCACTGCGTCTGCAGCGTCTGGTGAACGGCCGCGCGATTCACCAGGCAAAACACGTCTCGCGCCGGCTGACTGCTGTCCGCCACGCAGGTCGAGTTCTTGTTAACCTCCCACACCGTCTCCGCCGGCCGCTGCTCGAAGGTCAGCTCGCGCATCGCGAATTCCGCCGGCATCACGCGCAACTGCTCCGAAGCGTCTTTGACACACACGCGCTCCTCGACCCACTCATACTGCGCCGGAATAACCTCCATTTCCTCGTACGCCTGGCGCACCATCACGCGCTCCGTCACCGTCTTGTACTCGGGCGGCACGTAAAACTTCGCGTAGCACTCGCCCGGCTTGGCGTTGGGCGGCAATGCGTCGGCGTCTGCAACCGCAGCTTTACAGGCCGGCTTACACGATGGTTTTGCTTTGTTCTTGCACGGTGAACACTTGGTGTCAGCGGGCGGCGCACCCATTCCCAAACACCCCAACACAGACAGGGCACACATGGCTTTCATAGCATTCGCAAACATGACCTTTCCTTCCTCGTGGCGTCGTCACAGCCGCCTGGCCGGCTCGCACTCGGTGCTTAACGGCTATGTTGCCGATCCACAAATTAATGTACACCGCGGCTGTAACATGAGAATAAATTCAGAATGAATCGAAAGTCAGAAGTTGGCGTCGGAAATAAGGTAAGAGGTCAGTACACACAAGTCTAATAGGGCCCAACACACGCCGCCTCGTAAGTCATATCGTTCGAATTCTCTGTACCTAGTGACTCTCTTGTGTCCTGTACTTGTGCAAGGGGGCCAGCGTGCACGAACACAGTTTGCCAGATGCGCACGTTCACTTCATGTTCACTGCGTGAGCAGAACAGCGAGATTATCGGCACACCAGGACTCACCCCCGCATTGTCTCCACCCGCCTGGACGCAGTGCATTGATAGTTGTTGAGCCGCGCGCCCCCAATTACGACTTGGTTTGCGGCCGGAATTACGGCTATCGGTGAGCGCCTGCCGCCAGCGGCAGGTCGCCCCGCTCGCTATTGGACCTCTCAGACGCCCAGATCATCACCGTTATCGCAGCTCACCTGTTTCCACAACAGCCTCCCCTCGCTGACCTTGATGGTCCTCTCAACCTCCGTGTACTCAGCCGTGCGCGTCGTGTGAGCCGGCACGAGTCTCTGCCTGCTAACTGTGCGGTAATCCGCCGACATGCTCATCTGCGCAGCACGCGGCGACTTCCAAGGGAAATCGATTTGAAACGTCTCATGAGCCGGCCGGCGGTCCTGCGCCAGAAAGAATTCCGACGCGGGCTGACCACCCTGAACCTCTTCGACCCCCTCATACTCGAAGGGCACCACCGCGAACGTTTCAGTCGCGTACTCAGGCGGCACGTAAACCAGCGCGTAGCACTCGCCCGGCTTGGCGTTGATCGGCCACTCCTCGGCGAGCGGGCCAGAATCCGCGAGGCCGCCAAGCTGGCACGGCGTCAGCATTCCCATACCGGCACACATAGACAGCGCTGCTTTGACGAAACTGACAGTGGCTAACATGACTTACTTCCTTACGCCTGCCATTGGCCGGTCTATAAGCACTCGTGTTGCGTTGGCAGACAAATCAGCTCGCGCTGCTCGCAGATCACACTCGTAACTTACACGTGCGTCATGACGTGCGGCTAAATTCGCACTGAACGAGGTGTAAGAATGACAGCGAGAAAGGCGGGTAGCGATGATGACTCGGAATTTAGGAGCCGAGCTGGGAATCGCGGGCTGCGCCGTGGTTTCGAAACGACAGCGAGCAGCGAGGCGGTAACCTCGCTGCTCGCTTACTTTTTCGCACTTCAAAGACCGGCCGTACACCGGTCGCGCACACGCGATCCGCTACGGATTCGTACCACCCGCCACGGCCGGCGTAGCTTCTTGTTGGGCCATGCTTCCATCTCCGCCCAGCGAAGCTGCGGCCGCATCCAGCGGAGCGAGGCCGGGGACTACCGGCGTGGGCGCTTCGCCGAGCTGCTGGAGAATCGGAATCGGCTCGATCGGCTGACCCATGTAGCGGAGCTTCAGGTCCTTGTAGGCCTTGAAGCCCGTGCCGGCGGGGATCAGGCGGCCGAGGATGACGTTTTCCTTCAGCCCGACCAGGCGGTCCTCGGCGCCGGCCAGCGCGGCCTGCGTGAGCACCTTGGTGGTTTCCTGGAAGGAGGCGGCCGAGATGAAGGACTCGCTTTGCAGGCTGGCCTTGGTGATGCCGAGGAGCAAGGTCTTGGCGGTGGCGGGCTTGGGCTTGCGGCCCTTGGCGGGCGTGCCGCCGTCCATTTCGACCTGCTCGTTCTTGGCGGCGAAGTCGTCGCGCAGGACGACCTGGCCGACCCGGAAGTCGGTATCGCCGGGGTCGACAACCTTGACGCTGCGGGCCAGGCGAGCGTTTTCCTGGCGGAAGCGGAACTTGTCGACCACCTCGTTCGGCAGCAGGGCCGAATCGCCCTCGTTCTCGATCTTCACCTTACGCAGCATCTGCGTGAGGATGATTTCAATGTGCTTGTCGTTGATGCCGACGTTCTGCTGCCGGTAGACGGCCTGGATTTCTTTCAGCAGGTAGCGCTGCAGGTCTTCCTCGCCGTTGATCCGCAGAATGTCGTGGGGGATCAGCGGACCGGAGGTAAGCTGCGTGCCGGCCTCGATGAAGTCGCCGGCGTGCACCAGGAGCTGCTTGTCCTGCGGCACGTGGTGCTCCTTTTCCATGCCGGATTCGGAGCGGACCACGATGGTCATCTTGCCGCGGCGCTTGTCGGTGTGCAGCTCGACCGTGCCCGAGATTTCCGCCATGACCGAAGGCTCCTTCGGCTTGCGGGCCTCGAAGATTTCGGTCACACGCGGCAGACCGCCGGTGATGTCCTGGGTACCGGCGATTTCCCGCGGCTGGCGGGCAAGCAGGGTGCCGGGCGCCACCTCCTGACCTTCCTGAACCTCGATACGGGCCTTGGCGGGCAGGTGGTGGAAGTCGAGAATCGTGCCGTTGGCGTCTTCGACCATGATGCGCGGGTGCTTGTCGCCCTTGTGCTCGACGACGATGCGTTTGCTGTCGTGGCGGCCTTCCTGCTCGGGGCGGACCGTCTCGCCTTCGACGATGTCCTGGAAGCGGACGAAGCCGGCCGCTTCGGCCAGGATGGGCGTGAAGTGCGGATCCCAGCGGACGATGACCGTGCGCGGGGGCACCGTCTGTCCGTCGCCGGCGAGCACCGCGGCGCCGTAAGGCACCTTGTAGCGTTCAAGCTCGCGGCCCTTTTCATCGTTGATAGCGATTTCGCCGTTGCGCTTCAGCACGCGGAAGAACGACTGCTTGGTTTCCGGATCAGTCATCTCGATCGCGTTGAGGTCGAACTTGATCGTGCCGCCGGCAGCGGTGGTGATTTCATTCTCGACCACGGCGCGGCTGGCGACGCCGCCGGTGTGGAAGGTACGCATCGTGAGCTGCGTGCCGGGCTCGCCGATGGATTGAGCGGCGATGATGCCGACCGCCAAGCCCTCTTCAACCAGCATGCCGGTGGACAGGTCGGCGCCGTAGCAGCGGGCGCAGATGCCCTGCGGGCTTTCGCAAGTGAGCGGGCTGCGGACGCGGATGCTATCCAGGCCGAGGCCGCCTTCTTCGGGCTTGGCTTCCAGGCGGCGGGCGATCTCCGGGGTGATCAGCTCATTTTCGCGGACGATAATCTCGTCCGTGACGGGGTTGCGGATGGTGTCGCGGGCGACGCGGCCGATGATCAGCTCCGACAGCTTCACGTCGACTTCCTCGCCGCGATAGATGGTGCTCTTGCTGACGGATTCGATGGTGCCGCAGTCGAGCTCGTTGATGATCACGTTCTGGGCCACGTCGGCCAGCTTGCGGGTCAGGTAGCCTGAGTCGGCGGTCTTGAGGGCCGTATCGGCCAGGCCCTTGCGGGCGCCGTGGGTCGAGCTGAAGTACTCGAGCACGGACAGACCCTCGCGGAAGTTGGCCTTGATGGGGGCCTCGATGATTTCGCCGGACGGCTTGGCCATCAAACCGCGCATCCCGGCGAGTTGGCGGATCTGGTCGACCGAACCACGCGCGCCGGAGTCGGTCATGAGGTAGATCGGGTTTAGATAAGGCTTGGCCTTCGGGGCATCCTTCTTGGCTTCGGCGCCGTCTTCGGTGCGCCAGTCTTCGGCCAGGGTCTTCATCATTTCCTGCGTCACGCGTTCGCGGGCGTGGACCCAGATATCGATGAGCTGGTTGTGACGCTCCATGGGCGTGATGTTGCCGCTCTGGAAGTTCTTTTCGACGCGATCGACCAGCTTCTGGGCGGCCTCGACCAGCTTGGGTTTGGCGTCCGGAATGCGCAGGTCGGTCAGCGCGAAGGATAGGCCGGCCAGCGTGCTCCAGCGGAAGCCCAGTTCCTTGATCTTGTCCAGCAGCTTGATCGTCGCGGCGCGGCCCAACTGATGATGGCAATCATCGATAACGCGCGAGATGGCCTTGCCCAGTGGATAGTTGTACATGGGCATCTCGGGCGGCAGGATGTCGTTGAAGATGCAGCGGCCGACCGTGGTGCGCACCAGGCCGTTCTTGGGCGCCGGAACGGCGGGCTTGCTCCGGCCTTCGATCACTCGCGTTCGCGGAACACGGACGCGGATCGGGGTGTGCATGCCGATCTGCCGCAGGTGCAGGGCCATGAGGGCCTCGGACACCGAGGCGAAGGCGCGCTCCTGGCCAACGGGCCTCTCGCCGGGCTCGCCGGCGTGCTCGCAGGTCAGGTAGTAGATACCCATGACGATGTCCTGCGAGGCGGACATGATCGGGGCGCCGTTGGCCGGGCTGAAGATGTTATTGGTGCTCATCATCAGCACGTGCGACTCGGCCTGGGCCTCGATCGACAGCGGCAGGTGCACGGCCATCTGGTCGCCGTCGAAGTCGGCGTTGAAGCCGCGGCAGACCAGGGGGTGAATGCGAATCGCATTACCTTCAACCAGCACCGGCTCGAAGGCCTGGATACCCATGCGGTGCAGCGTCGGGGCGCGGTTGAGCAGGACCGGATGCTGGTAAATGACCTCTTCGAGGATGTCCCAGATCGGCTGCTCGCGGCGCTCGAGCATCTTCTTGGCGCTCTTGATCGTGTCCGCCAGTCCGCGTTCGCGCAGCTTGCGAATGATGAAGGGCTGGTAGAGTTCGAGCGCGATTTTCTTCGGCAGACCGCACTGCCACAGCTTCAGCTCCGGGCCCACCACGACCACGCTGCGGGCCGAGTAATCGACGCGCTTGCCGAGCAGGTTCTCGCGGAAGCGGCCCTGCTTGCCCTTGATCATGTCGGTCAGCGACTTGAGCGGGCGATTGCTGCTGCCCAGCACCGGGCGGCGGCAGCGGCCGTTGTCGAAGAGGGCGTCGACCGCCTGCTGCAGCATCCGCTTCTCGTTGCGGATAATCACTTCGGGAGCGTTGAGATCGATCAGCTTCTTGAGGCGGTTGTTGCGGTTGATGATGCGACGGTAGAGGTCGTTCAGGTCGCTGCTGGCGAAGTTGCCGCTATCCAGCAGAACCAGCGGGCGCAGGTCAGGCGGGATGACCGGAATGACTTCCAGCACCATCCATTCCGCCTGGTTATTGCTCTGGCGAATGGCCTCAACCAGCTTGAGCCGCTGCGACAGCTCCTTGATCTTCTGCTTGCTGCCGGTCTTGCGCAGCCCGTCCAGCAGTTCCGCCGAAAGCGTGCTCAAATCGATTTGCGTGAGCAGCTCGCGGATTGCCTCGGCGCCCATGAGCGCGCGGAAGCCGGTGTCGCCGTATTCGTCGATCGCCCGGCGGTACTCTTCCTCAGTCAGAAGCTGCTTGCGTTCAAGCTTGGAGGCGCCCGGATCGACTACCACGTAATCCTGGAAATAGATGATCTTTTCCAGGTCGGAGGTCTTCATGTCGAGCAGCGTGCCCAGGCGGCTCGGCATGGCTTTGAAGAACCATATGTGCACGACCGGCGCGGCCAGGTTGATGTGCCCCATGCGCTTGCGGCGCACGCGGCTGTGCGTCACCTTCACGCCGCAGCGATCGCAGATCATCCCCTTGTGCTTGGTGCCCTTGAACTTGCCGCAGAAGCATTCCCAGTCGCGCTCCGGACCGAAAATGCGCTCACAGAACAGCCCGTCTTTTTCCGCTCGATACGTCCGGTAGTTGATCGTCTCCGGCTTCTTCACCTCGCCGAAGCTCCAGGCCCGAATGTCGTTCGGGCTGGCCAGCGAGATGCGCACTGCCGTGAAGTCGTTGATCCGGTCGTAAACAGTCTCGGCCATCGGCTGTACTACCTCTCTATTGAAAACTCACTCGGCGGGTAACCGCCGATCAGTCGTTTCGTGCTCCATTTGACGACACCGCCTGTCCGGCCGCCCGCGACGATCCGGCTGGTGCGGTGCTGCCCGGCCACTGGTCGGCCCGCATCGTCATGCCCACGAGGCCGCCTTGCTTCTGGAAACCCAGTTCCTCCAGGAAATCCACCTCGGTGCCCCAAGCCACTACGTCCACACGCCGAATGCCGTCGGTGAACAGCTTGCCCAGCACACGTCGGGCCATTTCCAGAGCAATGCCGTTGGTGTCATGTTCGATGCGGCCGTCCTTCTTGGTCACCGCCGCCGGACCCTGGTAACGCGGGTCCAGCTTGCACTCAGTCAGGTAGCCGCGCAGCCCGTCGCAAACGCCACGGGCGATGCCGATCAGCTTCCCGTCCAAGCGGGCGGTGACAAAAGTAGCGCTGTTGGCCAGCATCTTCTCAATCTGTTGCGGCTGGGCGGCGATGTCGTGCTGAACTTGGATGTAGAATTCGGCCAGCTCGGCCGGCGTAACATCGGTTCCGGTCCCGTAGACCACTTCGGACATCAACCCGCCTCCTCGGGAATTACGAATGCGCTTTTCTGCATTCACTTATCCCAGCCGGCTCTTTTCGAGCTGGATGTTCAACCCCAGCCCACGAATCTCATTGCAGAGCACGTCGAACGAGACCGGCGTACCGGCGTCGAGTGTGTGCGTGCCCTTGACCATGCTCTCGTAAATCTTGGTGCGTCCTTCGACGTCGTCGCTCTTGACCGTCAGCAGCTCCTGCAGCACGTAAGCCGCGCCGTAGGCCTCCAGGCCCCAGACTTCCATCTCGCCGAAGCGCTGGCCGCCGGTGCGGGCCTTGCCGCCCAACGGCTGCTGCGTGATCAGGCTGTACGGGCCGGTCGAGCGGGCGTGAATCTTGTCATCCACCAGGTGATGCAGCTTGAGCAAATACATGTAACCCACGGTCACCGGCTGATCGAACGGCTCGCCCGTGCGACCGTCGTACAGTGTTATCTTGCCGCTGCGCGGCATTTCGACCAGCAGCTCCCGCGTCTGCCCGGCATTGCGGACCACGTCCGGTTCCTGCCGGCGCTTGCGAACCAGGGCATTGGCCTCATCCACGCAGGCCTTGATCTCGGCCTCTTTGGCGCCGTCGAAGACCGGCGTGACGGCCTGGAAGCCCAGCACCGCCGCCGCCCAGCCCAAGTGCGTCTCCAGAATCTGCCCGACGTTCATACGGCTCGGCACGCCCAGCGGGTTGAGGCAGATGTCGATCGGCGTGCCATCCGCCAGAAACGGCATGTCCTCTTCGGGCAGGATCTTGGCAATGACGCCCTTGTTACCGTGCCGCCCGGCCATCTTGTCGCCGATCGACAGGGTGCGCTTGGTCGCCACGTAGACCTTGACCATTTCCAGCACGCCCGAAGGCAGTTCGTCGCCACGCTTCATGTGCCCCAGGCGACGCTCGCATTCGCTGGCGATGTCGGCGATCTTGGGCCAGTACTGGTTGTAAATGGCCTCGGCCTCATCGCGCTTGCTGGCGGGCTTGACCCACTTGAGCGAGAAGGTGTCAATCTGTTCGCGGATGACTTCCGGGTTCTCGCTGCGCCCCACCTTCTGGCGCGTATTCGGGTCGATCAACACCTGCTCGGTCGCGGCCTCGATGGCCGTCACCATCTGCCGGAACAGTTTGATGCGCCGCGCATCGCAGTCGGCCTGGAAGGCCTTCATCTGCCGTTCGAGTTCCCGCTTCTGCTCTTCAGACAGGTGCGTGCGCCGGCTGAAGTGCCGCGTGCCGATCACGATGCCTTCCTGCCCGGCCGGCAGTTCGAGCGAGTCGTTCTTCACGTCCTCGCCGGCCCGTCCGAAGATCGCATGCAGCAGCTTCTCTTCGGGCGACAGCTCGCTCTTGCTCTTCGGCGAAACCTTGCCCACCAGAATGTCGCCCGGCCCGACGCGCGTGCCGATGCGCACGATACCCTTGTCGTCCAGGTTGCGCAGGGCGCGCTCCGAAACGTTGGGAATGTCGCGCGTGAACTCCTCGCGGCCCAGCTTCGTCTCACGAATCTCCACATCGTGCGACTCGATATGAATGCTCGTGAAAGTGTCGGTCTTGACCAGCCGCTCGGAGATCAGAATGGCGTCTTCGAAGTTGTAGCCGTCAAAGGTCATGAACGCGACCAGCACGTTCCGCCCCAGCGCCAACTCGCCCTGGTGCGTGGCGGCGCCGTCCGCGATCACCTCGCCCGCCTTGACCTGCTGGCCGGGCTTGACGATCGGCTTCTGGTTCAGGCAGGTGCGCTCGTTGAGGCCCACGAACTTCCGCAGATCGTACTCGTCCGTGTCATTGATCACGATGCGCCGCGCATCGACGTACGTCACCTTCCCGCTCGTGCGCGCCCGAACCACCATGCCGCTGTTCTCGGCCACTGCCCGTTCCATGCCGGTCGCGATGATCGGCGGCTCGGTCCGCACCAGCGGCACCGCCTGACGCTGCATGTTCGAGCCCATCAACGCACGGTTGGCGTCGTCGTGCTCGAGGAACGGAATCAACGCCGCCGAAACGCCGACCGTCTGCTTGGGCGAAATGTCAACGTACTCGATGTCGTCCGAGGTGGATTGCTGCAACTCGCCGTGAACTCGGGCCAACACGGCCCCGTCCTTCAGCTTGCGAGGCTTACGCGCCCCGTCCGACCCGTCCCGCATTCGCCGCAGATACTCCTCACGCGGCACGACCGGGTGAAGCTCGCCGTCCTTGCCCTCGTCCACGACATCGGGCGGACCGAGAACGGTTTTCATTTCCTCATCGGCCCGCAGGTACACGACTTCGCCGTTTACCTTGCCGCGCTCCACCTTTCGGTAGGGCGTAATCAGGAAGCCGTACTCGTCCACGTCGCTGTAGATGCCCAGCGATGCGATCAAGCCGATGTTCACGCCTTCCGGCGTTTCGATCGGGCAGATGCGGCCGTAGTGGCTGATGTGTACGTCGCGGACTTCGAAGCCGGCCCGCTTGCGGTTCAGACCGCCCGGCCCCAGGGCCGACAGGCGCCGCTCGTGTGTAAGCTGCGCCAGCGGGTTGGTCTGGTCGACCACTTGCGACAGTTCGCTGCGGCCGAAGAAGAAGTCGATCGCGCTTGAAATACTCTTCGTGTTGACCAGTTCGGCGACTTTTCCGATCGACTCGGGGTCCTTCAGGCTCATGCGCTCCTGAACGGTGCGGCGCAGCTTGAGGAAGCCCTTGCGCATCTCGTCGGAGGCCAGCTCATCGATGGTCCGCAGCCGGCGGTTGCCCAGGTGGTCGATGTCGTCCACCTGCCCGTCGCCAGAACGCAGGGCCAGCAGGTACTTCAGCGAGCTGACGAAGTCCTCCGGGCGCAGCACCATTTCGGTTTCGGGGATGCCCTGTTCGAATTTGCGGTTCAGGCGGAAGCGCCCCACCTTGCCCAGACGATAGCGGGCGTCGTCGTAGAACTTCTCCTGGAAGAGCTTGCGCGCCTTTTCAAGCTGCACCGGGTTTCCCGGCCGCAGGCGGGCGTAGATCTTCATCAGGGCTTCTTCATGGGTGTGCGTGCTATCCTCGGCCAGCGTGTTCAGAATGATCGGGTCGACCATCTTGGCAATCACGTCGACCTGTTTGATCGAGGATTCACGAATCTTGTTGAGCGCCTCGCCGACCTGCGCACCGGCCCGCACTAGCTCTTCGCCGGTTTCGGGGTCGACGATCGCGGCGGCGGCGTACATGTCGGGCTTGAGGGCCTGCGTGCGGACCGTCTTCGAGGCGTAAAAGGTCTTTACTACCGCTTCGTCCGAGCCGTACCGCGGGTCCATCGCCCGCAGGAAGGTCGTCGCGGGTATCTTGCTGCTCTGGTCGATCCGGACCGCCAGCACGTCCTTGCGCGTCACGTTGATCTCGATCCACGAGCCGCGCTCCGGGATGATGCGACACGCGTGCAGGGCGCGGTCACCCTCGGCCGATTCCTTCACGAAGTCCACGCCGGGGGAGCGGTGGAGCTGCGAGACGATGACGCGCTCCGAGCCGTTCACGATGAACTCCCCGCCGCCCATCATGATCGGAATCTCGCCCAGGTAGATCGCCTCTTCCTTGACCTCCTCGACGTCCTTGCGGTGCAGACGCACGCGAACTCGGAATGGACGACCGTACGTCAGTCCCAGCTCGCGCGCTTCGTCGGGCGTGTACCGCGGCGGGTCGAGTTGGTAATCGACGTACTCCAGCCGCATGTTCCCGTCGTAGCTCTCGATCGGGAACACCTCGCGCAGCAGGGCCTCCAGGCCGATTGGCTGGCGTTTGGAAGGGTCAACCTTCACCTGGAGGAATCGGTCGTACGATTCCGTCTGAATTTCGATCAGGTTCGGAACGGGCACCGCGTCGCCGTGGCGACTAAAATCCCGAACGGAATTAATCAGCATGCTGAGTCACCCTCGTGGCCAAGCCCTTGCCCAACTTAGTTCAACGGCCCCCGATTGAGGGGAGATGGCATAATAGCTCCCACGTAGGCCGAGTATCGGACCTGTTGGTCCATTGAGGCACTGCAACCCTTCGGCCGTCAGTTGCGACGAACCGTGCTGAAGCTAGTCCCAAAGCCATCACCGCGTAGCCTCGTAACTATAGCGAAGTTTTTGACCTTTGCAAGCGCCAATTTTTCAAAATTCATCGCCCTGGCAACAAAATTGCTTAGCCCGGATATGGGACGTCGGCTGCCGGACATGGCTCCCGCCTCCGTCGGGTGCCACGGGTGCCGAACGTGGGTTTGTGCCCCACGTGGGTGCCATGCCCAAACTGTAAGCGCGGGCATGCCCCCGCCAACAGAACCGGCTCGCCCATGGCACGGCTTGGCGCCGCCGGCGGACAGTGTTTTCACGGCCGTGCCCCTAGCACGGTGCCCCTAGCACAGGAACGCGCCTAATGCCCCGCTGGATGGGCGTAGATTACGGTTCCCGCCGAATCGGAGTGGCAATAAGCGACTACGGCGGCTCCATCGCCTCCCCGGCGGCCGTCCTGCCGGGTTCCGGAAGCCTGTCCGGCGACGCCCGCCAAATCGTCGCCTGGGCACGTAAGAACGAAGTTTCGGCCATCGTGGTCGGGCTGCCCCTGAACATGGACGGCACCGTCGGCCCGCAGGCCGACATTTCGACCAAACTCGCGGCCGAAATCGCCCAAGCCGCACCCGAATGGCCCGTTGAGCTGTGGGACGAGCGGCTGAGCAGCTTCGAGGCCGACGCGAACCTCGCCGCGGCCGGCGCACGCCCCAGCCGCCGGCGCGAGCTCCGCGACGCTTTGGCGGCCCAGGTCATCCTGCAATCTTTTCTAGATTCAAAGCGAGCCGGGAAGTAGCCGGTAAATTTGGGAGTCAGCTCAGCAACTGCACGCCACGCCCGGCGAGCCTTGCGGGGCGGTTTACCTTACGTATTCCTGGGCAAAGAACGTGGCTGACAGCGGTGCGCCAGTCGCCCGGCGCGTCAGCTCATTCCACGAGTACAAATTGCCCGGCGCGAAAACTCGTTCGCGCAACCAGGCCCCGACCGCGGGCTGATTAATAAAGCTGGCCCGCACCGGATCCGCCCCGCCGAGCACGTCTTTGGCGATCTGTGCTCTGATCTGGGCCGCGAACAACTCGCCCATCAGGTAGTTGTGGTAATAGATCGGCGTCGTAACGATGTGCGCCTTCGCTGCATAGTCAGGACGGCCCGTGTCCTTGGGCGGATTAAGGAGCTGGTATTTGCGTTTGAGGTCCCACCATAACTTGCCCAGATCCTGATCCGGGTCGGAATACATGCCCTGCTCGAAGCGCACCATCACCTGCGCCCAGCGGCTGAAAATCAGCTTCTCGGCCTGCAACGCCTCGCGCGCCGCAGCGCCTGCGCGGGCGGCTTCCGCCGCCTCCAGTTTCAGAAACTCCTTCAGCCACTGCTCATTCTTCGACATCGCCCCAAACATCAGGGCGACGCCCTCCGTCGTGATGCCGTGCGACGCGGTGCGCAGCAGAAAGGGCAAGCTGGAGTCAATGTACACGTCATAGACAGCGTGCCCGAGTTCGTGCAGGATCGTGTCGGCCCAATAGGCGTTTGGCTGCAGATTCAGCAGGATGCGAACGTCGCCGGCGCGGTCGATGTCCGTCGCAAATGCGTGCGGCGTCTTGCCGGGCTGCTCGTATAGGCTGCTCCGCGCCAAAATATCAGCCACCTGCATACCCAGGCCGTCGAAATAGCGCGTCGCGATTTCAACCAAGTCAGCGTTCTTGAAAACGTCATCGAGACTAGACCCCTCGGCCGGCGGCGCCTCCTGGAAGAACAAATCGCCGTAGTTCCACGGCCGCAGTTCCGCAACCCCAATTCCGAACCACGCCGCGCGCCGTGCATCGAGCTTGGCCTTGAGCTCGGCGAAAGGCGCGGCCGTCAGCGCGTCCAGCTCGTCGAACAGCTTAATCAGCTCATCACGATCGATCTCCTGCGTTTTGAGGCGCAGCGCTTGATAGTTGTCGAAGCCAAGCTGGCGGGCCATTTCGTTGCGCAATTTGACGAGCTCCCGCAGTTTCGGCTCGACGCGCCGGCCGACTTCCATGTAGGCCTTCCAGGCCGCCTCGGCCGCGGCCGGGTCCTTGGTCGTGGCGATGATTTGGCGCACGTCGTTTTCGCTGAGCGTCTTGCCGTCCACGGTGGCGCGGAAAGTGTTGAAGGTCTGCTCGACCTCGCTCTCCAGCGCGACGATGCGTTTCTGCAACTCAGGGTCGGCCTGCCCCGGCAGGAACGCCCGGTACATAACGTCAAGCTGCCGCGCCAATAGCGGGTCGGTGACCTGCCCACTCTCCTTGAGCTGCTTCAGCTCGGCGAAAACTGCGCGGTCGCTGCGCAGCTCAATCAACGCCTGCTCGGCCGCCTGCTTGCGGGCGAAGTCGGCATCGCTGCCACTGATGTTCGCCGCCCAGTCGGCCCTTTCGCGCTCGATATGAAGCGGTTGGAACCGGGCCACGTAGGTTTCCAACAGCTTGCGAAACCGAACCTCGGCCTCGCCGCCGCTATCCGGCTGGGGCGAGCCCGCGCCGGCCAACTGCCATCCGCCCATACCTAGCACCGTCACGAGAAAGCACAAAACACCGCGCATGCATCCGTCTCCGAGAAGCTTCGAATCGCGAGTATAGCACTATAGCAGGGCCTGTGCGTCCGTTCCCGCCGAGCGCCGTTGGCAGTTGGTCCTCGACCCAAACCGTTGTAGCAAGCAACACAGCGGCGTATCCTGCCCATTCCGACGCGCCGCGAAGGCCGGCGCGGTCGGGCCGTGAGGAGGAGAGCCCGCCATGACGAGCGTCTTCCGCGTAGGCGTCGATAGCTACAGCCTGGGCCCCCTGCGACTCAACCCGTTGGCACTGCTGGATTGGGCGAAGGCCAATGGGGCCGACGGAGCGCATTTCACTGACATCTACCTCGAGCCCGGACAGACGCTAAACGACGAGCTGCTGACCCAGGTGGGCCAGCGGGCTGCGGAGCTCGGCTTGTACGTCGAATGGGGCGGCGGACAGCACATCCCGTTCGACACAAACACGTGGCAGCCCAAAGACCTGCGGCCGATCAACGAAGCAGCGGCGCGGCAGGCGCGCCTGGTAGGGGCGCGCGTGGTGCGCTCGTGCTCGGGCGGGCTGATGCGCTGGTCTGACCAGGCGCCGCCGACAGAGACGCTGCTGCGCGAGACGGCGCGGGCTTTGCGGGCCCAGAAGGCAATGCTGACCGAACTGGGCATCGTGCTGGCAATCGAGTTGCACTTCGAATTCACTACATTCGAACTGTTGCGGCTGTTCGACATGTGCGACGCGGAGCCCGGCGGATGCCTGGGCATCTGTCTGGACACGATGAACCTGCTCACGATGCTCGAAGACCCGGTGGCGGGGACCGAGCGGATTCTGCCGTGGGTCGTCGCGACGCACGCCAAGGACGGCGCACTGCGCCTGACCGACGCGGGGCTGGAGTCGTTCACCACCGAGATTGGCAACGGAGTTGTTAATTTCCCGCGAATTTTGTCGCGGCTGGCAAACCTCGACCGGCCGATCCACCTATCGGTCGAGGATCACGGCGGCTCGTTCGCCCTGCCCATGTATGACCCAACCTTCCTGTCGCGCTTCCCCGACCTGACCGCGATGGAGTTGGCGCGATTGGTGCAACTAGCCCATCGCACCCCCCCTGCCGCTGCCCCGCTGGAGCGTGCCGAGTGGCCCAAGCAATGTTCATCACGCTTGTCGCGGGACATCGCAAACCTTAAGGCCATCGTGGAGCGTTGGAGTTCTTCGACCGGGCGCGCCGTGTAGAGGGTGGCAGGAAGTGGCAGCATCGCAGCACGAACGATTCCGGCTTGTCGACCTTGCGGGCCTGGCGGCCTGCGCCACAAGGATTGGCGTCAGCATCCCCTACTCCGACGACGTTCGCGTCCTTCTTTCGCCGCTGCAGCTTGCCGGCCGGCGTTTGCCCAACCGTTTCGCCGTTCAACCAATGGAGGGCTGCGACGCGGAGCCCGACGGCGCGCCGGGGCCGCTGACTCTGCGGCGCTACCAGCGTTACGCGGCGGGCGGTAGCGGGCTGATCTGGTACGAAGCTACAGCCGTGACGCAGGAAGGGCGCGCGAATCCGCGCCAACTCTGGATCACTGCGGCTAACGTCGGCGCGTTTCGAACGCTGGTGAACGAAACGAGGGCGGCGGCCCGGGATTGCTGGGGAACTGCACACGATCCGCTGCTTATCCTGCAACTGACACATTCTGGGCGTTATGCCCGGCCCGACGGCAGGCCACGCCCCGTGATCGCCCAGCACAACCCTATCCTCGATCCGCGGCTGGGGATCGGGCCGGATTATCCGCTGGTCACCGACGCCGAGCTCAACCGCCTTCAGGACGCATTTGTCAGCGCGGCCGAATTGGCGGCCGCCGCGGGCTTCGACGGCGTCGATATCAAAGCCTGCCACGGTTACCTGGTCTCAGAACTGCTGGGGGCGTTCACGCGACCACACAGCCGCTACGGCGGACCGTTCGAGAACCGGGCCCGCTTTCTGCTGGAGGTCGTGCAACGCATCAGGGCGCAAGTACCCGCGGTTTTCGTCACCAGCCGGTTCAACGCACACGACGGCCTGCCACATCCGCACGGCTTCGGCAACGACGAAGAGGCGCTGACCGAAGCGTGTGAGTTGGCGCGGCGTCTGCGCGCTCTGGCTTGTCCGGTGTTGAACGTGTCGTTGGGAAATCCCTACTACAACCCGCACTTCGGCCGGCCTTATGATTCGCCTATCGCTTGGGCGGCGACTCCCGACGAGCATCCGCTGGCCGGCGTAGCGCGCCTGCTGCAGGCCGCTGCGACCGTTCAACGCGCGGTGCCCGACGTTCCAGTGATCGGCGCCGGATATAGCTGGCTGCGGCATCTGTTTCCGCACGTGGCCGCAGCGGTCGTTTCAGCCGGCAACGCCGCGCTGGTTGGCCTCGGGCGCATGGCGCTGGCGTATCCCGATTTCGTGAAGGATTTGGCGCAAAACGGCGCCCTTGACCCCAAAAAGACTTGCACAGCTTGCTCAGGCTGCAGTCAGATCATGCGCGACGGGGGGCGCGCCGGCTGTCGCGTGCGCGATCCTGAAATTTACGCGAAGGAGTACCGCGAGGGCCGCGCCAGGGCCGTCAGCCAGTCGAAAACCGGCCCCACACAGTCGAGCGGGCCAGCGCCAGCGGAGGCCTCGCGGTCATGACCAGCTTGCCGGCGGAAGTCTTGGCGGCCGGGGCGGAGTTGCAGCTATACAGCACGAACACGCTGATCGTCGGCTCTGGGGCGGCCGGGCTGAATGCGGCGCTGCAACTCGTCGCGCATGGGCAACGCGATGTAATCCTGGTGACAGAACGCTGGGGCGCCGGGGCGTCCAATGAGGCCGGTTCCGACAAGCAGACCTACTACAAGCTTGCGCTGGCCCACGCGGCGCTCGATTCGCCGCGGCAGATGGCCGAGGACCTGTTTGCCGGCGGCAGCATGCACGGCGACATCGCACTCTGCGAGGCCCAGCATTCCGCCCAGGCCTTCTACCACCTCGTCGCCCGCGGCGTGCCGTTCCCGCATGACCGGTACGGGGCGTATGTCGGCTATCGCACGGACCACGACCAGCGCGGCCGGGCGACATCCGCCGGACCTTTGACCTCGCACCTGATGTGCGAATGCCTGGGTCGGGCAGTGCGCGAGGCGGGCATCAAGGTCCTCGACCAGCACCAGGTTGTGGCGCTGCTGACGTACGAGGCCCGCTCCGAGAAGCACGTGTGCGGAGCCGTCGCCCTGGATATGAACAATCTGGACAGTCCACACCACGGGCTGGTCGTGTTCAACGCGGTAAACGTGATTCTCGCCACTGGCGGTCCCGGCGGCATGTATCGCACCACGGTGTACCCGCACAGCCAGGTTGGCTCGACCGGTATGGCATTGGCGATCGGCGCCGCGGCGAACAACTTGACCGAATCGCAATTCGGCCTGGCATCGACGAAGTTCCGCTGGAACTTGTCCGGCACCTATCAACAAGTGATTCCGCGCTACGTCTCGACCGACGCCAACGGCGGCGACGCGCGCGAGTTCCTCAACGAGGCCTTCCCTGACCTGCGCTCGCTGGCCGGCGCAATCTTCCGTAAAGGCTACGAGTGGCCGTTCGACTGCGCTAAGGTGCGCGGGCACGGCTCATCGCTGATCGACCTGCTCGTTTACCAGGAAACTGTACGCCGCGGCCGGCGGGCATTCCTCGATTTCACGCAGAATCCGACCGATCCGGCCGGCCGCGAGCCGTTCTCGCTGGATTGTCTGGATGAAGAGGCGCGCACGTATCTGCAACGGTCAGGCGCCACCGCGGCGACACCCATCGAACGCCTGCGGCAGATGAACGAGCCGGCCTATCAACTGTACCGTTCTCACGACATTGACCTGGTCCGGGAGCCGCTCGAAATCGCGGTCTGCGCCCAGCACAACAATGGCGGACTGGCCGGCAATATCTGGTGGGAATCCAACATCCGCCACCTGTTCCCCATCGGCGAAGTGAACGGCACGCACGGCGTCCGCCGCCCGGGTGGCGCGGCTCTGAACGCGGGCCAAGTCGGCGGGTTGCGGGCTGCGCTCTTCATCGCCCGCCGGTACGGCGTAGCGCCGCCCGCTGCGAACGACTTCGTGAAGCGCGTCGAGGCGCAACTCGCTGACAGTTTGGAATTCGCCCGTAGCGTGACTGCGCGATCGAGCGGCGGACTGAAACCGGAGCAGGTTATCGCTGAAATCCAGGAGCGCATGTCGAGCTGCGCGGCGATCGTGCGGGAAGTCGGCGCGATCCGGGCCGCGGCCGAGGCGGCATGGCGCCTGCACAAACGCGTACAACGCGAGTCGTCCGGCTCACTGCCGCTTGCCTTCCGCGCCCGGGACATGTGCCTGACTCACGCCGTTTACTTGGAAGCGTTGCGTGAATATCTCGAACGCGGTGGCCAGTCGCGCGGTTCGTATCTGGTCCTTGACGCCCGCGGCGCGACGCTCGATGCGAACTTGGACGAGGAATGGCGTTTCGGCCTGGCGCATCCGGCGGATTTCGTGAGTCAAAACATCCTGGAAATCGAGCTGGCCGCTGACCAGCACGCGGACGTCGCCGCTGAGCAGCATGTCCAGAAGCGCTGGGTCCCAATCCGGCCGATCCCGAAGCCGGACGGCTGGTTTGAGAATGTATGGAATGACTACCGCCACGATCGCATCGTGCAGTAAGCACAGACCGCATCGTGCAGTAAGTTGGAGCGCAAAATGAGCAATCATCCCGTGGCTTTCGTGACCGGCGCCAGTCGCGGAATCGGACGCGGCATCGCCCTGGCGCTGGCGGCCAGCGGCTTTGACGTGGTCGGCAACGCCCGGACCTACGACCCAAAGGATCGACACACGGGACTGGCTGAAGTGCAGGACCGCGCGCGCGAACTCGGGGTCGAGTTTGAACCCGTTGCGGGAGACATCGCCAACCTCGAGTCGCACCCGAGACTGCTCCAGGCCGCCCTGCAGCGCTTTCGCCGCGTTGACGTGTTGGTCAACAACGCCGGCATCGCGCCGCAAAAAAGGCTCGACGTACTCGAAACAACCCCAGAGAGCTTCGACCGCCTGCTGGCCGTAAACGCACGCGGCCCCTTCTTTCTGACGCAGTGCTTCGCCCGCCACATGCTCAGCCAGCCGCGCGGCCCGCTTACCCCGGCGATCATTTTCGTCTCATCGATTTCCGCCGAGGTATCTTCGCCCTCGCGCGCGGAATACTGCATTTCCAAAGCAGCCCTGAGCCAGGCCGCCACCGTTTTCGCCGATCGCCTGGCCGAAGCCGGCATCAACGTCTACGAGGTCCGGCCGGGAATAATCGCCACCGACATGACGGCCCCCGTGAAAGCGCAGTACGATGCGCGCATTGCCGCCGGGCTGGTCCCGCTGCGACGGTGGGGCCAGCCGGAAGACGTCGGCCGGGCCGTGGCGGCGCTGGCCCGCGGCGACCTCGGCTACGCCACCGGCCAGGTGATTGAGCTGAGCGGCGGCATGAACATTCGGCACTTGTAAGCCGCGGAGAGAGAGGAGAGGCGGGGTGAGCGTCTCGGAGTCACTTTGGGAAAAGCTTAGGCACTACCGGCTCACGGCGCTGCTCGCGCCGCAAAGCCCCGAAGCGTGCGTGGCCGCGTATGAACTGTTTGAGCCGCTGGGGGTGGTGCTGGAGATCGCGCTGCGAACCAGCGCCGCTTTAGACGGCATCGCTGCGGTCCGTCGGCGTCACCCAAACGCGCTCCTGCTGGCCGGCACCGTGCTGACGGCCAGCCAGGCCGAACAGGCCATCGCGGCCGGGGCGGCGGGAATCGTTTCGCCCGATTATCTGCCGCCCGTGGTGCAGGTGTGCGTGGCGCGCGACGTGATGTGCGTTCCGGGGGGCTTAGGCGATGTTGGCAAGCAGCTTGCGCAAAAGGCGGAAGGCTACGGCTGCACGTTGGCGGAGTTGCGAAAGCATCATCCGTATCAGTGGGTGCACAAACTCTTTCCGGTCACAGCAGGCGGCGCGCTCTTGGTAGACGTAGCCGCCGCCTGGCAAGCGGTGTATCCCGAGCTGACGGTGATGTACACCGGCGGGGTGACGTTCGAGCGACTGGCTGAAATCGTGCGGCGCGACCCGCGCGCCATCATCTGCGGCTCGGCCCTGACGCGCCGCATTGAGGACGCCCAGGCCACTGCGGCCGAGGCGCAGCGCTGGCTTGACGTTATCCACGGCCGCGCGTCGGGCACGCCCCAACATGCGCCGCGTGCGAGCACTTCGTCCGGGTCCGCGGCTCAACCGCCACCTGCCGCAGGCGCGGTGGTCACGTTTGGCGAGATCATGCTGCGGCTGACCCCGCCGGCCGGGCGCCGCTTTAGCCAGGCCGGCAGTCTGGACGCCTCGTTCGGCGGAGCGGAGGCGAACGTCGCGGTGGCACTGGCGCAGTGGGGCGTTCCGTCACGCTTCGTAACCGCCGTGCCGGATCAAGCACTCGGCCACGCGGCAATTGAAGCCCTGCGGGCCCACGGCGTCGACACTAACCACGTGTTGCGTCACGGCACGCGCCTGGGTCTGTATTACCTTGAACAAGGCGCGGCCCAGCGCCCGTCGCGCGTCATCTACGATCGAATGAATTCGGCCATTGCGGAGCTGGCGCCCGGTCAGATCGACTGGAATGCGACTCTACAGAACGCCGGCTGGCTGCATTGCACCGGGATCACGCCCGCACTGAGCGCTTCTGCAGCGGAGCTGACCCGTCAGGCTCTGGAAAGCGCAAAAAACGCGGACTTGACGGTCAGCTTCGACCTGAACTACCGTGCCAAACTCTGGCCGCCTCAGCGGGCGCGCGAAATCCTCACGCCGCTGATGCAGCACGTGGACGTCCTGATCTGTAACGAGGAGGACGCCGCACAAGTTTTTGGCATTCACGCCGGCAACTCAGACGTCGCGGCCGGAAAGCTCGACGCGGAAGCTTACCGAAACGTCGCCGAGCAATTGCTTTCTCGCTTTGGCTTTAAGGCCGTGGCAATCACGCTGCGCGAGAACCTCTCGGCCTCTGACAACCGTTGGTCGGCTTGCCTGCACGACAGCAAGGAATTCTACATCAGCCGCTGCTACCCGATTCACGTTGTGGACCGGGTGGGCGCCGGCGACGCGTTCGCCGCGGGCCTGATATACGCCTGGCGCGCCGGGCGCGAGCCGCGACAGGCGCTCGAGTTCGCCGTCGCGGCGTCATGCCTGAAGCACACCATCGCCGGAGATTTCAACCTCGTGAGCGTGGCGGAAGTTGAGGCCTTGGCAGCCGGCGCGGCAGCCGGGCGGATCCAGAGATGAGAGTCTAGAGTCGGAGCCGGGCGAGGCGCCGTGGAAACGGAACCGAGACAGCTTGTACGCCAGACGCTGGAGTTCCGTAAACCGCCGCGCCTGCCACGCCAGCTCTGGCTTCTGCCGTGGGCCAACCTGCACTTTCCGCGCGAGGCGACTGCGCTCGTAAACCGCTTTCCGGACGATATCCTGCACTGTCCGGCCTTCCTGCAGCGACCCTGCCGCACGCAGGGGGTGCGCTACCTGCCCGGCACATACGTCGACGAGTGGGGCTGCACCTTCACGAGTCTACAGGCGGGCATTATCGGCCAGGTCAAGACGCCGCTGATCACGGATTGGAGCGAGGTAGAGTCCGTGCGCCCACCCGTCGAGGCACTGGACCTGGACGTGGAGCGCATCAACGGTTTCTGCCGCCAGACCGATCGTTTCGTGCTCGGCGGCTGCTGCCCGCGGCCGTTTGAGCGGCTGCAATTCCTATGCGGCGCGGAGCGTGTCTACGTCGGGCTGGCGAGGCGCGTACCGGAGCTGCTTGGGCTGTTGAGGACGCTGCACGATTTCTACACGCGGGAGCTGGAGGCCTGGGCGCGCACTGACGTGGACGGGCTGATGATCATGGACGATTGGGGCGGCCAGCACGGCATGCTGGTCTCGCCCGCCGTGTGGCGCACGCTATTCAAACGGTTGTACGCCGACTACATCGACATTGCCCACCGGCACGGCAAATCGCTCTGGATG
>ERZ795050.1230-NODE-1230-length-34458-cov-5.736680_pt1 | contig 34458 bp, 31 predicted proteins | sample MGYA00375134_ERZ795050 | MGnify/ENA primary metagenome ERZ795050 (study PRJEB30179, sample SAMN05720221) | activated sludge metagenome | isolation source: Anaerobic digester | place: Japan | collected 2015-05-26 ... | reverse complement strand
GATATGTTTGTATTTTCTTTTTAAGCAAGAAGTTAGAAACAGCGAAAAAGACTCAGCTTTTTGACAAATTGCTATGCTTGATAGTAAAATACAAGCGCTATAGCATGATACCTGTATCATGAGCTCATATACTCTGGAGCCAAAATGTTTATAATTTCAATATACATTGATTACTATTACCAAATTCAGCGATGTCGTGCTCAAAAGTATGATGCTTTTTTTAAGGATCTGCAAAACATTATCAGTGACTATGGAATGATTCCCGAACAAAAACGCGAACATCCACTCAATTTTACCTATTCGGAAAGCGGACCCTTTGCATTTTTTCAATTAGCATGTTTTTTGGAAAGCCTTGATCAATGTTTTATCAAATATCGTAAGCTCTTTACCACTATAACGGTATATATTGATAGTTCTGCAACTCCCGAAATTGAGCATGAACATGCCTGGGAAAAATCGCGTTATACACTTAATCCATCACCCCGTTATTTTGCTACAAAAGATATACTGCAAAAGCTAAAGCCCTATATTGAGATGGGCAACTCAAATACCATAATTTCTCCTGTTATTTTATCAGTGAGAAAACACATTGCTATGCAGTATGCCAGTAATATAATGCCTTACTGTATTCCAGAAGATAATCTTGAAACCGTTATTACCGAAATAGAATGCTCCACCACCCCTGTCCTGGTATTAAAACTGACCTCACTCCTGCAAAATCCAGCACAGGCACTCGCCTGTATAACCGAAAAAAAAGGCAGAAAGCCTCTGGCTATTTTGTGTAATGATAGATATTCGCTGCAAGTTACAACACCATTTGATACCTTCTCACTCAAAGAAGACGAAGAGAGCGAAACTGTCTATCATCAAAAGCTTAAAGCAAATTCCAACAATTTTTCAATGCTGCTTGCAGGTATAAGTATGTCTCAAAAGCTGCTGTTTTTGACTTCACTTCCAGAATGGATTGAATCTTCCTGCGAGCACATTATAAGGTTTATTCTTGAAAAACGAGTAACTGAATCACTTGATTCAGGATGTACACCATGGTTTATTTGCAATGCAAGCAGACCGATATCTGATTTTGGTGCAGATTTTATTACTGCATGGATTTCAGATGCAACGATTCAACATCTTGGTAAAACACTTATCATTACTTCTGCAGAGCTACCAAAAGGAATTTCTTTTGAAAACTCACGAATTATTACTGCTACTATTAACTATGATTCAATAAATACTATTATAGAAAAAGCATTAGGGAATATTACTGATACTGATCGTTCTATACTGAAAAACTGGTTTATGTTACTCCTTACACAGGGATATAAAAATTTTATACCCAAAAAGCGAGTTGAACAATTATTATCACTGGCACCAAAAGAAATGCTATACTATCTTTACATTTTATTACGATCAAGCGATTTTAAAAATATTACCGCTTCAGAAGAAGCTATCAATTTACTATTTGGAATTAAGAAAAACACCACAGATATTTTATTAAAAATTTTAAAGACTTTTGGTTTTATTACTGATGATTTTCTCTTACCAGCATCATTTTTTCTTGATTTTGAAGCATTGCTCCCAGAAAGTATAAAACGGCATATCGATACAGTTTTTGAGAATTTTATAGTGCAAAAATTGCGAGACAATTCAATTTATCCTACGATTGACATATTGCAATATACAGGTATTAACATCAGTGAAGAATTTATTATTCAATGTGTCGTTTCACTTGCTCAACGTCCAGATTATGACATCCCGGAATCTGCTGAAGGTTTGCCAGAACAATATAAACTCATTGCAGATTTTTATTCGGCATTAGCACATAGCGATGTAGTACAATCCCAGAATGCACTCATTGCACTGAAAAAGAATTCAAATAATACATTGACCACCATCATTAATTTAATGGACACCGAATATGCTTTTGCATCTGCTAGTATCACAGAGGGATATGCAAATGCAAGAAAAGCTTTACTCTCTATACGTGAACAGACAAACCCCAAGCTCAAAAGCCGTATTCACCGCTTAATGGGTTTACTGTGTTTCATTACAGAACGAGAAACTGAAGGGTCTGAATTCTTAAATAATGCAGGTAGTTTTGCAGTCTCATGCCGAGATATACAAGAACAGTGTTGTGTCACCTATAAGAAATCAATCGAGGAATACATCTTTTACTCTTTAAGCCAGTCCATGTATTACGCAAAAGAGTGTCAAACGCTAGCAGAAAATATTTCAAGACCAGACTATCTTATAGCAGCAAAATCGCTCCAGGGGAGAATCAATTTTGATCTCGGACTCTATGATGATTCGGCTCAATTGTTTCTTCAGGCATCAATGCTTGCTTCTCAGTATAGTCTTGAAGATGCTCGAGTGCGCTCTGCACTCTGGCATGCACGCGCACTTGCGTACTGTGGCAGAATCCCGGAAGCGCGAAGCATACTCGACCAATGGAATGATGATAATGAAGCACTATTTTTTATAGCAGAAACAGAACTGCTTAGAGAAAACTATAGTGCTGCATACGCAATATTGGAAAACGAGCCACACATTATGCCAAAACCTTTTATTGGGCCAGATACCATAGCATGGAGCTCACTGTTTCAAGAAATTGAAGGTACTGCATATGATTTTACAATTGCTTGCGGGCCGCTTTACTACTATTATCAATTCTTTAAAACGTATTTATCGGTTTTACATATTTATAGCTCTACTGCAAAAACAAATTATAATGAAATAGAAATCCAGCAAGCAATTATGAAACTCCAGGAAATGGTTAAACAGCACAAAGCAATTTCAGAAGGTCCTTATGCACCTCAATTTCTCTACTGGATATATGAAACCACTGAATTGTTTCCATTTTTTACGATCGATAAGCAAACAGCACTCTCGCGAGCTTTCAAAGCGTTCCAGAAAAGATCTGGCAAAATCGATGACAGAACATCAAGAAATCTTTACATGAATAAAAACAGATGGAACCAGAAAATATTAGAAGCTGCGCAAAGGTATCATTTTATATGAGTCAGATTCAACCAATTGATGCTGTTGTTTATCATGTACTGCCCGATTTTATTGAACATTTCTTCGATGAAGTTTCTGGTTCTCCAATTCGCGTTGATGGAGATCTATATACATATGAGAAGCAATCTAAAAATATATACTGGGTAAAAAATATTTGGAACAAACCATTTATCGCAGAATTTGACAGCATCTCTGATGCAGCAACACTATTAAAAAATATTCAGCGGAATTGGGCTCCATACACATATCGCCTCGCACGCAGAACGCACTTAATCAAAGAAAAACTACCTTATATATCTGACAAACCTAAACCGTTCCCTTATTTCGCTCCCCAAACGCCCATGGGTTCATTTACACTTATTGATGAACACCATCTCCTTGCCAGTGCTTCATGCTCAAGTCCCTGGCCATGTGGTTCTATACAATTTGAAGAGGACCACATCAATCCTCCCGGGAGAGCATACAGAAAACTATGGGAAGCATTCGCACTGGCTCAAAAGTTGCCTCAGCGAGGCGAACGCTGCATTGATGCTGGTGCATCTCCCGGAAGCTGGACATGGGTATTGGCATCGCTCGGTGCAGAGGTACTTGCAATTGACAGAGCTCCACTTGCACCTTCAATAGCAGCACTACAGGGCGTAACATATTTAAAACATAATGCGTTTACACTTAAACCTGAATCCCTCGGTCCAGTCGACTGGCTGTTTTCTGATGTTATCTGTTATCCTCCTGCTCTGTATGAATGGATAGCAGAATGGGTAGAAAAAAAACTGGCAAAGAACTATATTTGCACAATCAAAATGCAGGGTAAAGCGTGGGATGCAGCAACAACTGCAAAGTTTGCAAACATACCAGGCTCAACAGTTATTCATCTCCACCATAATAAACACGAACTGACCTGGATGCTTTTACAATAACGCCAGCATCATAAGCACATTGTTTTATACTTAGCCATTATTTACTTTGTTTGTTGTTAAGCATAGTTTTCCATGCATCCCATACCTTATTGCTATCCTCTTCGGTAAGCGGTGCGTCCTCCAGTTTCCAGGTAATAAGATTTTCTGGAATCTCTTCTAAAAAAGGAGAAAATGCTGATTCAGTTGTTGTACTTCCGCGTCTCCTCATTCTGCAGCCTGATATTATTATTTTTTTACGTGCACGAGTGAGAGCAACATAGAAAAGCCTGCGCTCTTCTTCGAGAGAACTTGCCGATTCTTCCAGCGAACGCGCATGTGGTATTATTCCCTCTTCACAGCCAGGAATAAAAACTATATCAAACTCAAGTCCTTTTGATGCATGAATAGTCATTACATTTACTTTGCCGCCACTTTCTTCATCTTGATCTTCTCGAGAGACCAGAGAAATCCTGTTGAGATATGCAAACAAAGTGGGATCAAAATTATCAGGATCCTGTTCCCACATTTCAATACCCTGTATAAGCCTTTCGACGTTAAGGAATTTCCATTTTGCAGCTTTGTCATTATTTGGGTTTTCGCTTACGAGATATCCCCAATAATCAATTTCGTCAACAAGTTTTTTTATTCGTTTTGCAAGTCCCCTTTTACCTAAAAGTTCCTCTCGATAGCGCGCAAGGAGATCTATAAACATTGCTATTTCTCCGCGCGCAGTACTTCCAATATGCTGATCCTGTGAATAGATAATATAGTTTAATGCATCGTGAATGCTGGATTCATTCGCTCGGGCAATTTCAGATATAATCTCTACCGATTTTCTTCCAAGCCCCCGCCTTGGGACATTTATAATTCGTAAAAGATTTATATCATCATCGGGGTTTGCAATTGCACGCAGATAGGAAATTATATCCTTAATTTCCTTACGCTGGAAAAAACTTGTTCCGCCTGTCAGCTTGTATGGTATTCCTGCGCTGATAAAAGCTTCCTCAATAAAGCGCATACTGCTGTTAGTTCTTACAAGCACACCAAATTGATCATAACGGAAATGTTCAACCAGCTTATGTTCTCGGATTGCAGCTGCAATAAAATCAGCTTCCTGAATTTCGTTATCCTTGAGATGAACTTCTATTAGAGAACCGCCTTCATGAGGACTCTGAAGATTTTTTTCTTTACGGTTTTTATTATGCGCTATGACACTATTAGCTGCATCCAGTATCGTTGTTGTAGAACGATAATTTCTGTACAGTGTTATGAGTTTTCGTTCAGGCCAATCTTTTTCAAAGCTGAGTATATTCTCATAATTAGCGCCTCGCCAGGAGTAGATTGACTGGTCATCATCACCTACTACACATATATTTTTGTCAGCTAGCAACCGGAGCAATTTATATTGTTCAATGGAAGTATCTTGAAATTCATCGACCATTATATAACGGTAATGATTTCTGTACTTATCCCGTATTGCAGGAAATTCAGTAAAAATGCGAATAGGAAGCACAATAAGGTCATCAAAATCGACTGCATTATATGCTTTTAGTGAAGCTTGATATTCGTTAAATATTTTTTGCTCTGTTTTTTGATGACCTTCCCAAACAAATTGACCATTCTTTATGCCAGAAAAGGTATACGCTAACGATGCAATATCAAATGATTGTACAACTAAACCAAGTTCTTTAAGACATTCTTTGATGAGTTCATGCTTATCAACTTCATCATATATTGTAAAATTTTCTTTCCAACCTATGTTATGAATTTCTTTACGTAAAATTTGAACACCAAATGCATGGAATGTACTCACGGTTAAATTTTGAAGTTTTCGTTGAGTAAGCTCTCGCACCCGATCTGCCATTTCTTTTGCCGCTTTGTTAGTAAATGTCAGCGCAAGAATTTGTGACTGCGGAATGCCTTTTTCGAGCATATACGCAATCCGATACGTTATTACTCTGGTCTTACCCGAACCGGCACCTGCTATGATTAATACTGGTCCCTCAATAGAAGTTACTCCTTCATACTGTTCGGGATTGAGTTCGTTTCTGTAATCTATCATAAATTATATTTTCTTTATAAAAAAATTCAAACTTTTTATGCCAAGCAATAGTACTAAAGAAACTATAATGCCAGCAATTGCAACTCCAGCAATAACCATAAAGGCTGATTTTTTTCGATTCATTGCTAGCAGCCATGCTCCCAGTGCTCCAGTCCATGCCCCGGTAACCGGAAGCGGAATTGCAACAAATACGAGGAGTCCGGCATACCCAAATTTTTCAACCTTTGCATGTATTTTGCTGACTGCTCGAGTACTGAGCGCTGTAAATATTTTTTCGTACCATTTTAGTTTTAATAAAATTTTATGCACAGTATCAAGAAATATAAATGCTATAAAAGGGACGAGCGCATTTATACCAACTGCAAGCGGTGCAATCCACCAAATTTCACCACCAACAGCCAGTCCATACGGGATAGCACCACGTAATTCAGAAATTGGAAGTAGCGATAATGCAGTAAAAACCAGGAACTGATTAAGCGTCATGAGCCTCAGTATACTCAAAGAGTATGTCAGGAGCAAGAGCAGCATTAATGGATTTTTTTATTGAAACAATATCATCAGGATCTATCCAGACTACATCAGGAAGCGAACGCATGAATGTCATTTGCCGCTTTGCATATTGTCGCGTGTGTAAAATAATCTCATTTTTTATTTGAGCCAGTATTGTTGTATTATTGAGACATTCGATACCATGCTGTTGCACTGCCTCCATAAACTCTGCATACCCAATACCTTTTAATCCAGGTGTGGTAACCGAATAACCTTTTGCGAGCAGAGTCTTTATTTCTTCGATAAGACCGTCATGAAACATTGCATCTACTCTATGTTCGATACGTTTAAGTAGTTCATCGCGGGGACGATTGAGTGCAAATGCATGTACATTCCATTGCGGTCGAGGGTTAACTGGAACGGTAAAGGAAGAGAGTGGCTTCCCTGTAGCTCGAAAGACTTCGAGTGCCCGAGTAAGTCTGTACGTATCATTGTAATGAATGCGGGAAAAACTTACTGGGTCATGGAGTTTTAGTTCTTCACGGAGCACATCGATTCCGTGCTGCTTGAGTTCATGCTGCACCTGAATTCTTATTTCAGGGCTTACCATAGGCGTTTCGGGAATCCCCATAATAAATCCCTTAATGTAATATGCAGTTCCTCCTGAAATGACTGGCAGTTTTCCACCTTCGATACACGCTGTACATGCTTCATCAGCAAGCCGAATAAAATCTCCGATGGAAAAATCTCTCTCAGGATCCATGATGTCGATAAGTCTATGAGGCAGTTCGTCAAGAAATTCCGGGTCAGGTTTTGCTGATCCTATGGTCAAACCGCGAAAAACCTGGATACTATCCGCGGAAACAATCTCGACACGGTCATTCAAGCCCGTGTCTACAAATAATCGTTTGAGAAGCTCGGTTTTTCCACTAGCAGTCGGCCCAAAAATGGCCAGAACATTATTCTTCGATCTGGTAAACAATCTCTTTTGAAAAAATTTGATTCATTGCTAATCCGACAACTTTTCCATCGCTGTCTACTACATCGGGAGTCTTGAGTACTGCAAGTTGATAGGCTCGTTTAGAAATTGCAACTGCCAGTTCATAGGCATTGCCATTATAATCAAGCAGACTATTCAAAGGAATTCCCATACATATTACTCCACGTCATCAAGGTTTTCAGTTTCATTGAGAGCACTGTCAATAGTAAGCAATATCCGTTCAGCAGCATCTGCAATGTATTCCATATCGGCACTTTGTGATGCTTCCTGAACTTGCTTTTGTGCTGTAAAGAGCTCATCAACGATGTATATATTCGATAGTATTGCAAGTTTCAAAGGATCCGTAACCAATGTCGCATTACGAATCATAGCAACCTTTTTTTTAATATATGAAACTATAGATTCTATATACTCCGCCTGTTCATCAGTTTCTATAGTTAGCGAAGTATCTAAAATATCAATACGGATTTTTTCTACCGCCATGCGCTTTTAAAAGAGCTGATCCGGAGTTTTTTCTTCGGATTCAACTTCAATAAGCTCCTCTGGTTCCTGTTCCGATTCTCTCACTGCCAGTTGTTCATGCGTACCAGGAACTGAACTACGTTCTCCAACTGTATCCTGAATTCGAGTATTCTGTACCGCAGAAACATTCTGCACTTTACCTGCATCAGGAACCTCGGTCGATTTAGCTGGAGCACCAGTAAACAGACTGTCTTCAAGTTCATCGAGTTTTCGCAGCGCTTCCTTGAAGCCTTCTTCGATTCTACCCTGTTCCTGTTCAACGGTATGCAGGAGACCCTCAAGCTCCGCTATTCTGCGGTTTGCAGACTGCAAACTGGTCTTAAGCTGTTTATTTTCTGTACGCAGAGCATTGATTACTTGAACCGCCCGTTCTACTTTTGATTCCAGTGTTTTAACTTGCTCGAGGGTCAGCATACTTATGCCTTTAATGCTTGTTTTGCTTGATCAACAATAGTTTTAAATGCAGCAGGATCACGAACTGCGATATCAGCAAGCATTTTTCTATCAATAGTAATTTGTGCTTTGTTAAGACCTTCGATAAACCTGCTGTATGAAAGTCCTTCTGCACGACACGCTGCATTGATACGAACAATCCACAATCTTCTAAATTGTCCTTTTCTGTCACGGCGATCACGATAGGCATACATCAGTGATTTAGCCAGTGCATCTTTTGCAGCTTTAACGTTTGTTGATCGGCGGCCTCTATAGCCCTTTGTAAGTTTTAGAATCTTCTTACGCCGATCTTTTCTCCTTGTACCATCAACCGCTCTTGGCATGGTTTACTCCTCGTTTTCTGTGTTGTGTTTTTAGTGCCTATACAAGAACGGGGTATCTCGTATCGACACAGAAACCTACTACTTATGCATAAGGAAGCAGACGCTTCTTTATTTCATAGACAGGACCAGTTGCTACATAGCCTGGTCTTCTCAATTTGCGCTTGCGCTTTGATGCTTTCTTGGTAAGAATATGGCGCAAATTCATTTTCTTGTACTTAATCTTTCCGCCTGCAGTCATAGAAAAACGCTTTGCAGCGGCACTCTTAGTCTTCATTTTAGGCATAGCAATCCACCTTATTGATTAGTATCATCTGCAACAAGATCATCTTTTGACCGAGTTGTCTTTTTCACATTTCCAGCTTTTGGAGCAATAATCATGGTAACCGAACGCCCCTCGTAAATGGCATCTTTTTCTACCACATAGGCACCTTCGATTTTTTCCAGAATCTTTTTAAAGACTTCCATAGCAAGTTCCGGATGAGCCATTTCTCGTCCCTTAAACCGTATTGAAAGCTTTACCTTATTGCCTTCTTCAAGAAAGCCCAAAATATGCTTAGATTTAAAGTTCAGTGCATTATCATCGGTTTTAACATGAAGCTGAACTTCTTTAAGCTTAATAACCTTCTGATTCTTTCGATTATCTTTTAGTTTGCGTTCTTGATCAAACTTAAACTTGCCATAATCCATTATTTTGCAAACAGGAGGCTCAGAATTTGGTGCAATTTCAACAAGATCTAAACCTGCTGCGTACGCCATCTGCAAGGCGTCGGTCAGCGCAACAACGCCTTTCTGTTCTCCATTTTCATCAATCAAACGAACTTCTTTTGCCTTAATCTGATCATTCAGACGAACATTTTTTTTGTCTGCCAATATGCCTCCCTGCATAACGCTTCATATAATCGAAATTTAGTACCGTACTATACCATAAATGTATAAAATGAGTCAAATACCTATGAATCATTATACTTGCAACGTGTATGCTATACATGGTAACCTTATACGCATGTATATTTTTTCACTCACAGTAGCAGTTTTTCTGTTTTTAGCATATCACTTTATAGCATTTGAGCAAAGACCTGTGCTGCTCCGGTGGTTTCTCTGGGGCATCGTGTTCTGTATTCCAGGGCTCTTGCTCCGCAGTTGGTTTATGTTTCTCTATCCCAATTTTTGGGGCTCTGTCTTTTTGATTTACTCGTTTGGCATGGCTTTTTTTATTGTACCAATTGCACTCTCAATGGGCGGAATAGCCTTGACACTGCGGATACAGCATAAAACTATTCCAGAAACACACGAAATCGAAGCGTTTCAACTCGGCTGGGCAGCATTATATTTATGCGCTCACAGCATTGTATACTGGGGCAAGCTCTATTGGGTCTATGCACTTGCAATTCCACTCCTATACCTATGCACAGTACACATTACTATTCCTCTTATCGAACTCTGTTTCAGAGAAAGCTTTCCAGAAACACTCCGACCACTGTTTGCAATACTCGGTATTGCACTCGGTGCAGGGCTCATTACAAGCCTGCCTTTCTTTGGGTTTGGCATTGTAACTGTTATACTAACAGCAGTTGCAGTAGTAGGTTCCGTTTTCTTATGGGTAAAATGGCACCCTGCCTTAGTGTCACGAAGCTTGTAAAGCACTAAAAGCAAAGCATTACAGGGTTCTCGTATCCCAATATTCTACAGCCTGGCGTATCACTATTCGTGCTGTTTCTATACTGATTGTACCATGCAGCGTATCAACAGCGGCTCTGTATACGGTTTCCTGAAGCTTTTGCAACTCATTATCCGCATTTTTGGCAGGCTTGACGAGAATGTGCTTGAGTTTTTCTCTGCGATACTGCCAATATAACGTACTGGCTTTTGCATGCGGCGTGTAATCGTACTGTGTCCAGAGTGGTATAAACTCATGATGTGTGCAGAGTATTGGCTTGTAAAGATTGGCACACGGGTACGAAGCTCCCGTAAACCACACAAGAAAATCATCTGTTCCCGCAGGAAATTCTACCATGAGTGAAGCGGTTGTAGGATTTCCCAATAAATCGCGGTCATGATTGCAGACACGAACAGAGCTTCCTATGGTGTCCTGAAGATTGTGTGACTGTAAAATCCCCATTAGTTTTGAAACTAATTTCTGCTGTGCGTCCTGCTTGCTACCTCCAGATTCTGTCGCAGAATCTTTCTGTCCCTGTGTTGTTTTGTCATCGCAATTTTCAAGAGCATCCAGAGCTGATTGCACAGCCATGCGCCTCCTGTCACCACGTGTAAAGAGGTTCATAAACCGCTGTTCTACAAACGTCTTCCATGAGCTTTTTTCACCGATGCGTCCGGCGTCGGCTTCATCGAGACAGGCCATTTGCGGATTAACTGGAGCAAGCATCTTTCGAGAGTACGCATCGAGTCGCTTGAAATCGGTTGTTATGCTATACGCATTCGAAATTGCACAGCGGTCTCCTGCATCCTTCCATGCCCAGCAGTGTCCAGCAGTTTCAAGCACAAATGCCTTTTCTCTGTCACAGATAAGATAGGAATTATCATACATGAGCGAACCACGGTAGCTGGAGAGGCCTCCCTGTGTTTGTGTTTCAGTTAGTGTTATCAATAGCTGCAAAGCTTCTTCGGCTGTTTTTGATGACATCAATGCTGCTTTTATAAAAACCATTCCGGGAACACCATTTTTTGCACGAGAGAATCGGGAAAACACCGCCTCATTGCCAATGGCGACGCCCCATTCATTCACTCCCATCTCAGCGCCATCCATCCAGCATGGAACAGATGCACAATAAGCATAGCCTTTATCCTCAAGAGCAAATCGTAGAGTCCCAACTGAAAGTTCAGGTTTTGGTTGTCTTTGTGGTACAAGCTCTACTGTCTGTGCTTCGTGTGCATTTCTGTCAGAATTTTTACCAAATATACTGAGCGTGTTCCCCTTAAACCATACTGTATCACACATTGTTTGCCACCTGATTTACCATAAAAATACTGTGCGCTCTTATGCGCTTATTTTTAAATCTAATTCAGAGCATTGCAAAGGTCAAACAAGCATCATAGCAAGCATAAAAAAACCCAAAAAAGGTTTATACATGCACGATAAAAAGTGCTCCGGGCTTTTTTCTTTGAACTGCAATCTACAGTTTTACCGCATTTTTCTGAATCATTGCTCGCATGGAAACGACTATTATGAACTGGAATAGTACTGCATAGAAAATTGACAATAATGTAATCGCAATATTATTACCAAGATTGATTTTATCAGAAAGCTGTAAGAAAATAATAATAACGCTGATTAACGTGCCAAAAATCGCAGAAAGCGTAAAATATCGTACTACTTTCATCGTAACCTCCATAAATACAGTAACTATTGCAGACTGGAGCCGGCTATTCGGATACTGCCTATTTTTTCGTGTTAGATGGCTTAAAAATTGCATCGCTCAATTGCAGTGCAAATTCTGTAAAGATTTTTTCAACGTTCTGCACCTCATGCTGTTCATTTGTATCAAGCAAAAAAGAAAACTCATTAGTCTGATTTGACATATTGCAGGCTTTAACAAAGATTTTAGAGCAGGGTGTCGATTCTGTTCATCATTTATCAAATTGCTAAAATATTTTTTAACAAGCAATTCAGGCTCTTTCTTATGTCCCGAATACAGCCTTCCACCTCCTTCACAAGTTATTTCTAATTTCAAACAACTGCCATTTTACAGTACCCGATTTTTTATTGAGGGTATATGCTATATCATTGATACTCATGTCTTCATAATAATAAAGATATGCAAGCTCACGGCTCTCAACAGATAGCTCATCGAAAAATTTTCTGACAAATGCACTTTCTTCTTGCTTTAAGACTTCATGTTCAAGGTATACGAGCCGATGCATCTTGATGATTATCAAAATCACTATACAGAGTCGCGCTCGTATTCTTTTGGGTCCGCAATGTATCTAATGCAGTTCTTCTAGCTATGGTAAAAATCCACACTCTGCAGTCTGAGTCTATTCTAACAGAATCGCGGTTCTGCCAGGCTTTGAGGAGAGTATCAGAGGCAAGTTCTTCGCTATCTTCCCGCGATACTGTTCTAAACACACTGAGAGACACCATGATACGCGGATAGAATTTGTTCCACAGAGCTTCAGTCGTTTCAGGAAAACTATAGATTCGAATATCCGTTTTTAGTGTTGCTTCAAAGTCCATATACACAACTATACGATGAAATTGCAAACTAGTTGGGAAATTCTTTTTTATTTATTGCGATTTGTTTAATTTAGCTGAATATAACTGATTGTGTTACCAATTTTGTAAAAGTTTACGCGAACATTATTGAGTGTGATCTGAGACCAGAGGGTCTCGAACCCCCAACCTGCTGCTTAGAAGGCAGCTGCTCTATCCCGTTGAGCTATGGTCCCGCTTATACATACATACGATAAGTACTTATGCACTGCACTATACACAATTGTTCGATTTCTGGCAATAGTTTTATGTTTGACATTTTCTAATTTTTTAATACAATAGGTACTATGGCTGAGCAACAAAATCCTTCACAACAAAATCATCAGCAAGAAGAAAAACTACTGCAGATTTCTCCCTACATTATGCAAAAAATTGGTATTCAACCAGGAAGCACTTTTATAAACATTGAACGATCGGTAATTGCCTGTATACCATTTAAATTGGGGATAAACTCTGGTAGCTTCCTTGCTGCAGTTAGCCAGAACGAAACTGTATTTTTTCAGCGTTATCACAATGTATTTGCCAGCATTTCGATGTTGCTTAATACTGGGTCTTCACAGCAGCCCATTAAAATTTTTGCCCGCTGTATACTAAAATCAATCCTTCCCGTTAAAGGAAGAGAGAATTTTTGCCTCTTTATGATTGAATGGAAACCATGTCCGCATGATTTAGTCAATGCAATTACCACAATACAGTTTTTATTTGATCGCCTCACAAACGAATACGAAGAGTTTAAAGACTACTATGTTGCTATAAATCCTTCAACCTCGCAAGCTATTGGGTATGAAAACCGGGCAGTGCTCGTATCGAACGGAGTGTCCACTAAAATTGCTGCATTTCGGTTCAGTTCAAAGCATATCGATTTTCTTGTTCCTGTTTCGGGGCCACAACTCCAAGCAAAATCAGCTGTACAAATTAAATTAGATTTTAAGAACTTCTCTGTTTTACTTTCTGGTACAGTAAGCACTTCAGAACAGCTTGCTAATGGTGCACAAAAGACTTCTGTGGAGTTAACCTTTTCACCTGAACTCGTTGATATTGTTGAAAATTATCGGTTTATTGACTCAATTGCAAAAAAATCCGGACCCTCAGCGAACGAGCAAACTTAATCTGTCACGAATAAATTCACATTTTTCACGCAAGCCCAGGTTTTCTACAGCAATACACAAAATATGCGGCCGTGATGGGTCCAGCTTTATACTGTTTCCGCTTTCTTTAATGATGCGCAAGAGTTTTTCTACTGAAATGAGCGCCACTTTCCCAAACTCAATCTCTACCCAATGCTTTTTCTCTTTCAGAGTTTTAATGTGCAGTGTTTTACAGAGAATACGGAGTTCTGCAAGCGCAAGCAAACTTGAAACTTCTTCTGGCATGGGTCCAAAGCGATCATTGATTTCCTGTATAAGGCTTTCAAGGTCTTCCTGAACATTAATCGATGCAATTTTTTTATAGAGTTCCATTTTTATCTGAGGCTGCGGCACATAGTCATCGGGAATATAACCAGTATACGTCAATTCGAGGTAAGCTTCTTCTTCAGGTTCATAATGTTCATGCGAAAGTTTTTCTACAGCTTCTTCAAGGAGTTTGAGATAGAGATCAAAACCCACTGCATAGATATCACCAGATTGCTCCCTCCCAAGCAGGTTACCGGCACCGCGCACTTCAAGATCTTTCATGGCAATTTTAAAACCTGACCCCAATTCGGTAAAATCCGAGATAATCTGGAGCCGTTTCATTGCAAGTTCTGAAAGTGCTCGGTTTGATGGATATAAAAGATATGCATAGGCAATTTTATCAGAACGGCCTACCCGTCCTCTCAGCTGGTAGAGCTGACTGATGCCATACATATCTGCTCTATCAATAATGATGGTATTTACATTAGGAATATTGATGCCGTTTTCAATGATGGTGGTAGAGACAAGAACCTGCACGCCCTTATGGATAAACCGATGCATGATATCCTCAAGTTCATGGGGTTCCATTTGTCCATGTGCTGTTTCTACCATAACTTCAGGAACGAGTTGCTGAATAAAATGTTTGGTATCTTCAAGGGTCTCTATGCGGTTATGTAAATAGAACACCTGTCCCCCGCGTTCAATTTCAAAACGGATTGCCCTCGCTACCATTTCTGGGCTAAATTCTTCTACCGTTGTTTGAATGGGATGTCTGTTGACAGGCGGAGTATTGAGTACTGAGAGATCGCGAATTTTGAGGAGCGACATGTGGAGTGTTCGAGGTATTGGGGTAGCAGTGAGTGTCAGACAGTCAATTGACGTTTTAAGTTCCTTGAGCCGCTCCTTATCCTTAACACCAAATCGCTGTTCCTCATCAACCACCAGTAACCCAAGATCTTTAAACACTATATCTTTTTGCAAAATACGGTGCGTACCGACGACCACATCAATACTGCCATCGGCGAGTCCCTGTATTATTTCCTTCTGCCGTTTTTTGTCCACAAGCCGTGAAAGCATTGCTACTCTAATAGGAAAACCTTCAAAGCGTTCTACACAGGTCTCATAGTGTTGTTCTGCAAGTATTGTTGTAGGGGCAAGAAAAGCAGCCTGTTTGCCACCCATTACTGCCTTAAAAATAGCACGGAGTGCAACCTCTGTTTTTCCATATCCGACATCTCCGCAAATAAGCCTGTCCATTGGTTCTGGTTTTTCCATATCCTGCTTTACCTGCTCAATGCAAACTGCCTGATCGGGCGTCTCCTCATACGGGAAGGCTGCTTCAAAAAGCTTCTGCCAATCGCTGTCTGGAGGAAACGCAAACCCGCGCGCGAGCCTCCTCCGTGAATACAGCCGGATTAAGCGTTCTGCAAGGTCTTCGACATGTTTTTTTACCCGGTTTTTTCGCGCTTCCCATGATTTAGAACCGATGGTATCGAGGCGAGGAGCTTCGCCTTCATTACCAATAAATCGCTGAACAAGATTCACCTGCTCGATCGGAACAAATATAGTTTCCTCATTTGCATATGCAAGCTTGATGTAATCACGGACATTGCCAAGAACGGTTAACCGCTCAATCCCAATGAATTTTCCAATACCGTAATTGGCATGGACAATATAATCTCCGGGATTAAGCTCAATAAATGTCTCAATGACTTTAGAACGTGCAGTTTTGAGCGATTTTGGTATTCGTTTTCTTCTGCCAAATAGCTCACTCTCATGGACAACCGTAAGTTTTGCAGCCGGAACAGAGAACCCCTGCGAGAGAGAGCTCTCCACAACCTCCACAGGAATATCATGTAATACACCGCGAATACGATCAGCTTGCACGGTATTTTCTGCGACAACAACTATGGAATAACCATTGTTTTTAAGTGAAAGCGCTTCATTGCGAAATAAATCGATATTGCTAAAAAACGATCTCGGAGGCTCAGCCCCCAGGCTTACCGTATTAGTTCTGGCATCATCATGGAGGGCTAAAAAATATACTTGCTGATGTGGCAAATCCGATAGAGGTTCAACGAGGAGATATTGAGGTGGTGGAACCGGTGCATCCTGCAAAGCCTTACGGTATAACCCTTCATACTCTCTTGTAAGTGCTTCTTTCTGGCTGATGAGCCGTTCATGAAAAAGAAAAAATAGTGGCGCACTCAGAGGAATGTACGATAAAATATTCACAGTTTGTGTTACCCATGGGTAATACATTTCTTCACCAGGGATACTGTTATGTATTTGTAAATGTTCAATAAGTGAAGCAACCGCTTTATTTTTATCGTACCGCGGAGAAGCAGGACAAGTAGCAAGATTTTCTTCAAGTCGTTTAATTGCATCATCGGTCCAGATAAACTCTTTTATACTATGCAGGAGTACCTCTCTTACTTCGGTATCTGAACTGAGCTGAGATGCAGGATCAAAAAAACGTATTTTTTCGACCGTATCAAAATTTAATGTTATACGGATAGCATAGTCATATCCGGGCATGCTTATATCAAGCACCTCTCCTCGCACCGCAAACTCTCCCGGCACGCTGATACGCGGAACACGCAGATAGCCCCACGTCTCAAGCAACTGTGCAAAACTGCTCACAGCAACAGTCTCCCCGACGCGAACTGTCCTGGAAAGCTTTTTCATGTAATCAGGATGGGGAACCGGCGTCAGTAACGATCTCATAGTCAGCACGAGGACATAAGGCTTATTCGATGTGAGAATTCGTGTCAGTGTCCGGCATCGCTGGCTAAAAATCTCAGCAGATTCTTCAAGCGGTTTATATGGCAGCGTTTTCCATGAAGGAAATAATTCAGTATCAAGACCAAAAGCACTGCAGTCATTAATCAATGCTTGAGCCTCGTCTTCTCCCGGTACTATTGCAACGAGTAAGTCGCTTTTCATGTTGTGCGCGAGAAACGCTGCAAGTGGCAGTTCAAAATCTTTACAATATGTTACCTGGTTATGCTTAATCGTATCGATGATCGAGTTATATACACGAGAAAGTGGTGTTTGGATTATTTTATTTAGTACGGCCATGCTCATTCCGATGATATAAATAACAGCCTGCTGCTTGTTATGGCTGTTATGTTAACGGGGTACGTTTAAAGCTGTAACCTCGCACAACAACATAGTAAACTACTAATGCATTTCCATGCAAGGAGCTTAAACAGCAATGAAACGGTTTATTCTTGTTCTTGCGCTTCTCTGCTTTGCCATTCTGGCTACTGCACAGATCCAGGTAACTCAGCAATTTTACAATAAATCTCTTTATGTTCCAAATTCTCCGATACTGGTAAAAATAACAATAAAAAACAACTCTCCGGCAGTATATCGATTTAAACTGGCAGATAACAGAATGTTCTCACTTCGTTTTGAAATGAAAACATTAACAAATAGAATTTTAGAGCCAGCTGATACATGGAAGCGGACCATTTCATCATCAATACCGATATTTTATAGAGAAATTGCCATTCAGCCAGGAGAGGAATACGCATTTGTCGAGGATGTCCAGAACTATGTAAAAATAACAGAAGCTGGCACCTATGTATTTGAGTGTTATTTTTACCCGGAATTATATAGCAGACAGGACATGGTAATGAAATCAGATCCGCTTACCGTAAGTATTCGTCCAGAACTGCCGGTTCCAACTGCTGTCGAAATGCTCAATCCCCAGATCAATGAAATACTCAAAGCAGAAAAAATTCCACCTGATGAAGTAGTTCGAAGAACCATTATTGCCCGACAAAAAGGAAAATGGAATGAGTTCTTCCTCTATTTTGATATTGAAGCACTGCTTTCACAGATTCCTGAAAAAAAACGCATGTACCAAAAAGAATCCGATGAAGGCCGTCGCAGGATGATTGAAGCCTATAAATCAGAAGTCATAGCTGGTTATACTGATAAAGATCTTGCAGCAATTCCTTCCAGTTTTGAGATTCTCGAAACCCGCTACAGTGCTACACGAGGGACAGTCCAGGTGCTCGAAAAATTTGCCTATAGCGGTTTTGTTATGCTTAAGCTCTATATTTATGAACTGGAAAAGCGTGATGACATCTGGTATATTGTTTCTTACTCAATACAAAATAAAGGAACAGAATGAAAACACTGCTTATACTCGAAGATAAAGATTTAAGCACTGAACTTATCGCTTCTCTTAAAAAAATGGGTATGAGCGTAATACATTATCGCGATCCGGTAAAAGCTCTCGATAATCTTCCTGAACTTGATCCTGATGCAGTTATCATGAGCGCTGTTGACTTTCCACGGCACTGGAAACCGATTGCAGCGGCAATACGATCTGTTAAAGACCGTAATTCCTGCATCATTGTACTCCTCAAAGGACCATATTTTTCCTATGACGAAGCAGCCAAAGCTGCTCTCCTCGAAATAAATGGTGTTATTCAAGCTGATTTACAAAAGCACGAAACCATAGAAAAACTTCTTGCTGTTATTGACCGATACTACCATTGCGGTACATGCATAGAAAAAACATCCAGTTCACTCATAGACTTTGCCTGTACACATCCTGAAACAGGCAACCTGGTGGTAGGAACTGTTTCCAGTATAGACAACGATACCATCGAAATTATTCCAGATTATCCTCCGCTTGCAGAAACATTCAAAGCGGGTGATTTACTGGCTAATGCCTATATCCAGGTTGAACAAACAATACAACCTCTCGTCTGCTCTATTAAGCAAGCTGGAGTACCGCTCATTTTATCTGTAAACCTTGACGATAGCACAACAAAAGAACTCATTACTAAAGCTCAGCAATTAGTAAAAGCCTAAATATGATTCTTGAATTTGAATATTTTATATTATATAATAAAACAGATGAGTAAAAATATGGAATGCAAACAAGAAATTATTGAAGATTATGCAAAAAAACTTAAAGCGCTGGGACATCCAGTGCGCCTCAAACTGCTCTGCCTCATTGCTCAGCATAATGATCCCTGTGTTTCCAACCTCTGGCAATGTATAAAACAGCCACAACCAGTCGTTTCACAACACCTCTCAATACTGAAAGAGAATGGTATTGTCACCGCAGAAGCACAATCAACAAAACGCAGCTATTCAATTACTGACCCATTTATTAAAGACATTATTGATGCACTGCTAAAAGAGATGGCTCACAAATAGATTACATACACGTATTGTGAAACATGGTTCCTCATTATTGTTATTGAGCAACTGTTACTGTCTCAATGGCATTGCAGTTAGGGGATTTTTTAACCGCTCGCGTGCTGTTCCTGACCAGGGTGAGGGTGCATAATTGACCAACGCTGACCAGATTGGAATTGCAAACGTTGGCTGACCCAATACATAGAGAGCATCTCCCAAATTGAGCAGTACACTGTAAATTCTTGATGTTGTAAGATATTCCGATATTTCTCTGTTTTTACTTACCTGTTCAAAAAAATCTGCAATGGTAGTGTATTTGTAGTCTGGATTTTCTTTCTGGTACATTGTAATAACTTCGGTAATAATCATATTAGCTGCAATTGCAAGATGCAACTCGGCATTTGGAGCACCTTTTCGTAATATATATTCACCAATTTCGATATTAGCAGTCAACGAAAAGCCCGATTTGAGCCTGTATAAAATCATAAACTTATCAAAACCCTGATTTCGAAGTGTGGCCAGCATGGCTTCTTTTAGATAAGGGTCCATGGGGGGAGTTCCAGCGACCGGATCATCAAAGAGTATGCGCTGCATCGTGTTGTACCATGCAAGCATATTATTCTGCAGCTTATACACTTCTGAGAGCGTATAGAGTATGCTGTATTGATCAGCTGGTATCTCGAGAGATCCACGCATGTCAAATGCACGCAAAAACTGTTTTTCAGCTATACTGAGTTCCCCTTCTACCATGAATACTCTTCCCTTCCAGAATTCAGCCTCAGGGTAGTACTGCAGTACATCAAGCTCGCGTTCCATGCGTGCAAACGAATCAGCATAATATTCTATAGGTCGAAAATCATAGGCAACACTTAACGCATCGAGAAGTGCACGGTGATAATCAGAAAGACGTTGTCGTTTAAGAATTGCTATAAGCACGCGCATATCGCCATTGGACTGCTTTTGATATGCAGTATAATCAACATCGGTAAAATCCAGTTTTGCAAATTCTGTAAGCAGTTTTGAAATTGAATCTCCGGTTTTTTTCTTAAGTGGGCTCTTTTGAGCATACCGGAGGCGCTCAAGTGCCCATGCAATGATTTCTTTACGTTGATTGATTGCTTCTTCAAACGAGCGTAACGCTTCTCCGAACTGCTTTTTATAAAAAAACTGCTTGCCTTCCTCAAAAACAAGCCAGATTGGTTTTGATTGAGCAAATAAACTTGTAAAAAGGACTGAGAAGACCAAAAAGCAGGATAAACGGATGAGTCTTTTACGTTTCATCATTTATATATCGGTGTTATTTACTGCAGACTTCAGGCAATTCATCGCTTGTGTCTTGAAGATTGTGAAACATTCAAACCCTACAATACAAAAAGGACAGCCATGAACTACAATGACTGCCCTTTTTGTTACGCGATGCTATGTCATCAATAGTAGTGTTATTAGAGCATGGTCATTGCCAGCGCCATAACAAAGAGAGCAACTGTTTCACAAAGACCTACTACCATGATATAAAGACCGAATCCTTTACCAGTTTCGCCCATTGCATCACTTGCAGCAGCACCTGCTTGCCCCTGAGCGATTGCAGACATTGCAATTGCGATACCACCAGCAATACCAACTGCTAATACAAGAAGTGGATCCTTTGTGGAATTTGCCATTTTGATTGCAGATAATATATAACCATAAAATATCTGGGTAATCGGAGCTCCTGCAAATACCACAAGTGTAAACGATGCTGGTTTATTTGCCATGAAATTTCGTTTCCATGCACCAATCGCGGCTCTTCCAGCAATACTAATACCTAGTGCAGAACCAATAGCAGCAATTGCCATTGTGCAGCCAACTCCCAGTAATCCAATATTACTCATAAGAAACTCCTTCCTAGATAATGTTGCTTATATGCGCACATCCTTTTCTGCCGTAGCTTCAGAAAAGGGTGAGTAACCATAACCAGACCATTCCATACCTAAATGGCTTGAAAATTCGAGCATGTTGAGTCGTATCCCATGTACGAGAACCGAAAGAACGCTCAAGATAATATTGATTCCGTGTCCCATAAACAGAATCACGACAGCAACAAGAAATTTTATAAGGCTTCCCAACACAGGTCCTGCCAGGGCATTTACGGTCTGGCTCATTGCTAAACCAGCAAGTCCTACTGCCCACAAGCGAATATAGGATATGATATCTCCAAAAATGTTCACAACTCCGAGAAATACCGAAATGATGCTCTGAAGCTGCACCATCAATCCTGAGAGAAGTCCTTTAATAAAATTCCCTTTTGTATCATCAAACGATGAAAATAAAAAACTTAACAAAAACCCAATACCTATTGCGGGAAGCACCCACGAAGGTATAGGGAACCTGCTTGGATTAACAATTAGATTGAGCACCACAAAAAACATGCCTTCCAGCATTCCAAGCTGTCCTAGCTGTCCAATAAATTTTGGTGATGGAAAATCTCTTAGAATGTTCTTGAGATGCGCAATGCTGAGCTGGATAACACCAATGATAAAACAGAATACTTTAATGTTTTCTTCCGCTTGAGGATTGTGCGGATGTATCCAGGAAACGACTGTAGACTGGAGCAATGGAGGCAGTTTTTCGTAATTAATACCAAACCAGCTTCCTGAAAGGAAACCCCAGACAATTGTCGCTCCTGATAATACAGATATGAGCTTTAAAATATCTGGTACTGGTTTCTTTTTTATAACAAGTGTAACGATTGAATATAAAGAATACAAAAACAGTAACGATCCATAACCACCATCACCAAAAATCATCGCAAAGAAAATGGTAAAGAAGAATAAAAATAATCCGGATATATCATACTCTCTGTAATTTGGCACAGAACCAATAAAATCAAACACCGGACGTATCATGTTTACCACTGTGTTATTTTCAAGTTTAGTTGGGGGTAGTTCTTCTGCTTGTGGTTCATCAAGTACATATGCAATGTGTTCCTGTTTTGCAAATGCTACAAACTTTTCGGTTTCTTTTTCCGGGACCCAGCCAGCCATCCAGGCTATTCCAGTATCACTATTCATGCCAGAAAAAACAGCTTCAAAATTGATTCGTTTTTCAAGCATGTTCGAATAAGATTTTAATGCTCTAAAATATTTTGCATACGCCTTAAGTGCATGTTTTTTCTGCAGTATTGAGTTTTGCAGTTCCGTACGTTCTGCAATTAGTACAGAAAGACGTTTTGATGGCAGCTTACACGGGACTGCCTCCGGATGTATCAACGATGTTTCAGAATTGGTTTGTGGCTTGCTGACACAGGCAAGGTATACTTTACCTTTATCTTCTCTAATAACAATGTATTCAAGCGAGCTGTCAAGTTCCGAAAGCTTTTTCTTTGGAAGCACATACAATGCAAGCGCTACGCCTTCCCCCTTAAGATAGTTTAGGAGATCTGGATCAAAGTCTCCCCATTCGTAAATTGATTCTATTTCTTTAGTGAGCGCAGCAACTGCTTCTTCATCATTTTTGATCGCTTCTGCAAGAGTAACAATTTCCAATGCGCAGTTTTGAGGTTCTGAAGGCTGCTCCTGCTGTAATTTTTTAGTAACAAATTCTTCTATTGAAGCAAGCGCTGTTATTACTGTTTTTTGAGCAGCGATAAGCTCCTCATAGGTTTCTCCTGAACCTTCGAGTGGTTCAAGATGGACGATGCCAAGTTTACGGAGTGCATCGAGAACTGCCAGTCTGTCTTTATCCTGGAGTGCAATGTACACACGTTTCATAGGTGCAATCATGACTGTGTCCTTTCCACTACTTTGCGCTTAGCAATTTTACCGCGTACAACCTGAGCTGTCTGCTGATCACCAAGATAAATACGAATTTTTCGTATATTTTCAGTTGTTTCAGGAATCTTAACCTTTTCAAAAAGATTAACACGTTGACTCGTAATGCGAAGTTCCTGAGACAGCCTCTCTATTTGTTCTTTAAGTATTGCAATTTCGATATCTAATAGCAGGATGCGCTTGAGCTGTTCTATAGCCGCATCGACCCAGAGTGGTTTTACGAAAAGATCATAGTCTTCTACAGAAAACTCTGCATCAATAAATACAGGAATGGAAACACCAGCAATATTTCCCATATCCGTAATGACCCGTTTTGGGGCTATGAGCCAGCTGCCATCGTCTCTCCGCAACTCCTGTATTTCTCCAAACACCGCAATCCATGCGGCGAGTGCGCGATAGAGTTCATCACGCGTCCGCTGTACCTCGTCTGCTTTAGCCTCAATATGTCGGATTTCCATCTGCAGCTGCTGCTTTTTTAGCTGCAGTGTCGGAAGATACCGCTTGTACATTTTGAGCGCATCTTTTTGTTTTTTAAGCTCGTTTTTTGTAAGCTTAATCTTAGCCATTATGACACCTTTTTCGGCCAGAATTGTTCAATGAGTTTAGTTTGAAGCCCGGTTTCCTGCGGTTCAAAACAACTGGCAAGAATTTCCCAGCCCTTATCGAGCGCTGCTTCCAGCGGGATATTAACCGAAAGATCCATCATCTCTTTTTCAAAGAGCTCACCATATTTGAGCAGCTTTTGATCCCAGGCACTCATCTGGAAACCCATAGCCTTTTTTTCGAGCGTATCACGGTATGCAGCAAACAATTTAATCATACCATCCATGACTGCACGGTGGTCTGCACGAGTTTTTCCGTTAACCTGCTGTTTAAGACGAGAGAGTGATCCAAACGGCTCGATACGCCCGCCTTTGAGATAGAACTGACCCTCGGTAATGTATCCGGTATTATCTGGTACAGGATGCGTTACATCATCACCAGGCATAGTGGTAACTGCAAGTATGGTAATTGAACCAGAATCACTGAAATCGACTGCTTTTTCATACCGAGCTGCAAGCTGGCTGTAAAGATCTCCCGGATAACCGCGGTTAGATGGAACCTGTTCCTGCGTAATAGCAATTTCCTTTAGCGCATCCGAGAAGTTTGTCATATCGGTCAGGAGCACAAGTACATTAAGATTTTGTAACGCAAAACGTTCTGCTACTGCAAGCGATATATCTGGCACCATGAGACACTCAACGACAGGGTCTGCAGCTGTATGCACAAACATGACTGTTTTCTGTAGAGCACCCCCCTGTTCCAGTGTCTCTTTGAATATAAGGTAATCATCGTATTTAAGACCCATACCGCCCAGAATGATTAAGTCTACTTCTGCCTGCATTGCAATACGTGCAAGGAGCTGGTTATAGGGTTCACCAGAAATTGAGAAAATTGGAAGCTTCTGGCTCTTTACGAGCGTATTGAAAAGATCAATCATTGGAATACCGGTACGAATCATTTCACGTGGAATAATTCGTTTTGAAGGATTAACTGATGGTCCGCCTATGGTAATAAGGTTTTCATGAAGTTCAGGGCCATTATCTCGAGGAATGCCTGCACCGTTAAAAATTCTTCCCTTGAGGTTTTCGGAAAACGATACCTGCATCGGATGTCCAAGGAACTGCACCTCATCTCCGGTGGAAATACCGCGGCCTCCTGCAAATACCTGCATTGAGACATTCTCGTTATCGAGACGGATTACTTCAGCGAGTGAAACACCAAACCTCGTTTTGACCTGGGCAAGTTCTCCGTATGCTACATCCTGTGCTTTTACTGTAATCACGTTTCCTACGATTGATTCTATCTTAGAATATACCTTTTTCATTATGCACGCTCCATTGCTTCAAGTATTTTTGTACCGTGAGCACTCATGTTCTTTGTACGTTCCTGTATGTATGCTTCAACAGCAGCGGAGGTTTCATTAAACTGATCCGATTTCCATTCCTGGCTGTTCATATCAAGAATCATCTGTCTGAGTTTGTTAAACCAGCCACGTGCATCTTCCTTATCTGAAAAAGTCTGATTTCCACCAAGAATTTTTACCATGAGTCGGAACATAAAGTGCTGACGCTCAGGTTTAACAGCTGCGTCTACAGGGTCAAAGGAGTTCTGCTGGAGGTACACAGCATCAAGCAATTCTCCTTTAAGATAGAGCACAAAGTCCTCAAGGCTCGTTCCTTCCTCACCAACAACCTTCATCATCTGAGAAACTTCTGCACTGCGCTCAAGGAAGCGGTGTGCCCATGCGACATGTTCAGTTGGCAGAACTCCGCGATATTTTGACCAGGACTCAAGCGGGTGAATCGCAGGATATTTTCGTGCATCGGAGCGCTCACGCGAGAGACCGAGGAAACAGCCTACGACTTTGAGTGTTGCCTGAGTTACAGGCTCTTCAAAGTTACCACCAGCCGGTGAAACTGTTCCACCAATGGTAACTGAGCCTTTCTTGCCATCTTTAAGCCTTACAAGTCCTGCTCGTTCATAAAAGTTAGCTATAACCGATTCGAGGTATGCCGGGAAAGCTTCTTCTCCGGGGATTTCCTCGAGTCGGCCAGACATTTCACGCATTGCCTGAGCCCATCGGCTTGTCGAGTCAGCTAAGAGCAGCACATCGTAACCCATCTGGCGGTAATACTCTGCCATGGTTACCGCTGTATACACCGAAGCTTCTCGCGCTGCTACCGGCATCGATGATGTGTTACAGACAATGATTGTTCGTTCCATTAGCGAGCGGCCCGTGCGTGGGTCTATAAGCTCAGGGAACTCAACGAGCGTTTCGACAACTTCACCTGCCCGTTCACCGCATGCTGCAACAATAACGATATCGACATCGGCATAGCGGCTTGTTGTCTGCTGGAGCACGGTTTTTCCTGCTCCAAAGGGCCCTGGAATACAAAAGGTGCCGCCTTTAGCAACCGGGAAAAACGTATCGATAATTCGAGATTTTGTAATGAGCGGCTCTGTTGGTTTAAGACGCTCGGTATAACAGTCAATCGCGCGTTTTACCGGCCATTCGAAAAACATCGTTACCGGTACTTCATTTCCCTGTGCATCTACGAGTACTGCAATTTGCGTATCAACCGTGTAAGCCCCTGGTTCTTTTACCGATTTTACCGTATATGTTCCATACAGTGTAAATGGAACCATGATTTTATGGACAAAACCTGCTTCCGGTACCGACCCAAGATAGTCGCCACGTGTTACGGTATCTCCTGGCTTTGCAATCGGAGTCCAATCCCAGGTAACAGTTCGCGGTAAGGCGTCTAGATACACTCCTGGCTCCAGGAAATATCCTGTTTTTGCAGCAACTTCTGGGAGCGGATTCTGTAAACCATCATAAATCTTTGAGAGGAGTCCTGGTCCAAGTTCAACAGCGAGCATTTCACCCGTGAACGAGACATCCATACCCACCTTGATACCTTTGGTGATTTCAAACACCTGTGTCTGAACAATATCACCGCGGATACGGATAACTTCCGCTTTAAGTCTTTTCTCTCCATTATGGATATACGCTACTTCATTGAGTGAAACGACTCCGTCAACTTTAACTGTTACCATGTTGCCGTTTACACCGGTCACAATACCTTTTGTTGTTACCATATGTTATTTCTCCAATACAGTTGTTTCCCGAGCACTATGAAAAACCTCATTATAGAGGCTTGTAAAATTAGCTTCACCAAGCTCTTTCTTAAACTGTTTGAGCCGTTCAAGAATTTGCAATTTCAAACAGTATGCAATGAGATATTCAGTATTAAAAAATTGGTTTACTTCAAGCATGGAAATATAGTTCCACCGTTCTCTTTCAAGGAGGAGTTCTGCTTCAAGCGGGTTTTCTTGAGCGAACACAAGCTGGGCAGTTTTCTGACCATTCCATTCAGGCAATGATGGCCGATAAAACAATTCAGCCTGTTTTTTTAAACGGTTTGCACGGAGCCGCACAAGTTCATTGCGGAGCGCTCGCTCCCAGCTAAAATAGGAATTGAGTACAAGTGATGCTTGAGCACGTTTTGCTTTTTTATCATCGAGCGGAGGAGCCATGAGTTCGGCAATTTCTAAAAGCTCCATATCCTGTTTCGAAACAAAACGGCGGGCAGTTTCTAAAAACTCAGCATGGCTTACAGCATGTGTACCATCAAAAAAGAGTGTCGATAAGGTACTTACAAAGTAATAGTAGGCAGCCATAGCCTATTTCACAGCCTCTTTCATTATCGCTAGAAGCCTCTCGTTAATAAAAGCACCAAACAGCTCCGCTAATGCTTCTGCACTGCAGTCATAGTATGCAGAACCATCTTTTTCTCCAATCCGGAAACCAGCATTGATCGATTTGACGGGCTTTACCTCAAGACCTTTTTTTACAAGCGCTGCAAGTTCCTGATTGATAAATGCCTCTACAGCCTGTTTATCCTGCTCCGATACCATCAATACAGGATTATGGGCAGTATCTTTTGCCCAGGCTTCAAGAACAGGTGGTATCGCCTTTTTAATAACGTCGATACTGTATGCATCCTTAACCTTATGAGCAATGATACGGTTTACCACACGGAGTATTTCTTCTTTAAAAGAATTAATAAGATCCCGTGATGCCTGTACAAGCGCAGTTCTACTTGCAGCTTCGGTATGCTCAGCCTCTTCCCGGGCGCGTTGTATTATGAGCGCTGCCTGTTTTTCTGCATCTGCGATGATAGCTGTCTTTTTTGCCTCGGCTTCAGCAATAATTGCATCAGCCTTTGACCTTGCTTCATTGATACCATCCTGTTTGATACGTTCTAATAATTCCTGTACCCGTATATCCATGCTCTATCCCCTTTTATGAGTTTATTACAATGTTTCATCGGCTTCACAGTAGCCTTTGAGTTTATCAATTTTTCGTTCTAAAAGTGGAATCAGTACCACTGGCAGATCTTGATCAGTAACAATCGTTCTAATGAATTCCTTGAGTGCTTTCGCCATGTCATCAGCAGTATGTATATTTGCTGGTGCAAATGATGCCAGTTTTTGATGTATCATTTTCAAACCAGCTTCTTCATGCTTCAGGAGTGATTCATTTTCCATATACACATAGTTAGTAATTTCAGCATTCTTAAAGCGGCTTTCCCAGGATTCTTCAAGTATATGGATATCTTCTATAATATCGAGTATTTCTGCAGCAAATAAGATATACAAATGTCGCCAAGCTGATGGCATTACGAGCGCTCCTCGTATGAAGTATCTAACAATTACATCATTATTATAGAAAAAACAAAAAAAAGCAAGTAAAAGAATAACGAAAATGCTACGTACTCTACACAATATTGAATTGTAATGATACTATTGACTACAGAACTGTGTAGAGGAGTCCCATAGCATGGAACAAAAAGATTACCGACTTGCTGCCATTATGTACACTGATATCGTTGGATTTTCACGCATGATGGAACATGACGAAGCTGGAACATTGGCGCTTTTAAGCTTTCATAACAAGCTTGTCACCGAAATAACTCACAAACATGGCGGCACTATTATAAAAACTATTGGGGACGCCTTTCTTGTTGATTTTCGTAGTACCGTTAGTGCACTGAAATGCGCAATGGAAATCCAGGATGCAATCTATGCATATAACAGTGAGCATCAGGAAAAACCGCTGCTCCTGCGCATTGGGATTCATCTTGGCGATATATATTTTTATGAAAATGATGCCCTGGGAGATGGAATCAATATTGCTGCACGACTCCAGGGAATGGCACGACCCGGCACAATCTGTATTTCTCAGGATGTTTACAATCAAGTACTCAATAAGCTCGATTTTCAAGCTGAGAAGCTTGGTAAAGTTTCACTAAAAAATATCAGCAAGGAAATTCATGCATACGAAATAGTTAGCAACAATATCCAGTTTGATCCTAACAAAGATAAACCGCGCACTGGCTATATCAGCACCGATAGCGATCATGGTACCACCATAAAACCACAAACATTACAAGAAACATCAGTTACCCCTGATACCGTTGCCAGTGCACAAACTCGATTTGCATCACTCAAAGAAACAATCAAGCAAAAAAGTCTAAGCTTACCGCGAAGGCTTACGATTGAGGAAGCACTCAAACGATACGGTGATGGTTCTGTAGAAGTGCAGGAAATTGTAGCAGAACTCGCACAAGAAGGTATTCTGCTAAGAAGCTATGCTTCACCTGAAACGCCTCAAGCTCCTGATTCAGAACCAGGATCAAATTCCGAGGATGTAGCTGCATATATCGGAAAAACCGTTGAAGACGTTGTGAGAACGATAGAAGCAAGAGTTTCCGAATGGCAGAAATCCAGATCTGGCAGAAATCGTTCAAGCGGAAGATCATCACATCGGAGACTGGATGACACTTACATATCATCAACGCAGTTCGAACCTCCTAAGATGCAGGAAATTCCTCTCAACATACTCTCAAAAACTGAGATAAAACAAAAAATAAAAGAACTTATCAAACAAGAAAGTGAAGAGCTTCCAACAGGCAAATGGGATAAGGAGATACCCGAAAGCGAGTATTTTGCACCTGGTAAAGAAGAACTTATAAACGATTTTGAAACCTACAAAGAAGCAAGTGAAGATAAAAGCATAAAAGCAATTGGCGGTTTTGTAGGAAACATACTTTCATTCACAGCTTTTAATGGTGCTTTTTGGGGTTACATTTATCCAAAATTGACACCAGGAGTTATGTTATGGCCTGCGATTGTCACTGCAGGCTGGGGCACTGGTATAATCAACAATCTGGCTAGCATTATTCGGAAAAGACAAAAAGTTAAAGAATTGCGAAAAATGCCTTATCTCGAAGGTGATACTTTAAAACAATATAAAAAATTAAACAGGACACGCGACAGCATGGCTTCTCATATTGCTAAGGTAATAAGTGTTCCTGCACTTCTTGGTGTTATCAATTGGGTCCTTACACCTGGTTTCTGGTGGGCAATTATCCCCAGTATTTTTATAGTGCTGTCATTTTTAGGACATCTTGGTGCCTATCCTGCAACGGTAGCAAATCTAAAACGCAAAATATGTGAACACATGGGCGTACAATCATGGAAAGAGCTTTTTTCACTTCCTAAAATAAAACCGCGTAAAAGAATGCCAGCAGAAGACGATTACCTTGCATCTGCAGAAGCATTGCGAGAAGATATCGTCCAGCTTATAGAAACAAATACAACCCTCTATAATGACGAAGCACTAAAACCTGCAGTTGACAGCTATATCAACCAGATAAAATTGCTTACAGCTAGCATTAACGAAATAGATGCAATAGTAAATAGCATTCCGCAGGAAGCGCTCAAAAATGATAAAGCTGTATTACTGCGCAAACTAGCAGAAGTACAGAACCCTATACTCAAAGAAGAAATACAAAAGTCAATCTCAGAAATCGAAAAACAGGAACATGCTGTTAAGGAACTTGTTGACCAGAATGATATTCTTAAATTACGGATTAAATCATCTATCAATACCCTAAACCAGCTTAAACTCGACATGATCAGGCTTAAAGCAATGCCAGCAGCGGAGACACATTCTGCACTGGAGACAGTGCGTGCAAGAACTCATGAACTTTCTCAGTACATTTCCGATCTCCATGCAGGATATATCGAAAGCACAAAAGATCCGTTTGCTGAACTTGAAAGACTGGCAAAAGAAGAAGAACTTAAAAATAAAGAAAAAACCTAATATAGCAAAATTGAATTTGCATATTATAATTTTTCTCATATACTTCTTTAGTAAAAGGATACTTATATGAAATTTTTTACTAAAGTTCAAATTATTGTTATTTTTGCATGTCTTCTAATTGCTGCTGTACTGTTCACTATATCTGTGTTCTTGATGCAACAAACGCTTCTTAAGCAGTACCAGAGTCAAGCACTCAGCCTGGCAAAAACTGCAGCAGAAACCATACAACCAGAACAATTCGCTCAATTATCTCAAGAACTTTCTGAAGATAATGAGTATTACAGTATTTTATACTCAAAGCTACATATCCTGTATCGTGGATTTAGTCCGCATTACTTATATACGCTCATAAAAACACCAGAGAATAAGCTCATTTATATTGTTGATGGTAAGGACAACACTGCAGATGACTTTAGCGCGATTGGTACTGAAGACAGTTTAGAAAACTATGAACCAGAACTTATTGAGACTTTTAATGGAAAACCAACTGTAACGAAAATTCTTAAATCAGAGGATTGGGGAGAACTACTCTCTGCTTACTATCCAATTAAAAACATCGATGGAACAGTAATCGGAGTAGCAGGTTGTGATATCAGTGCTGGCAGTATACGCCAGGTGCTATATACTTTTCTAAAGACCTTTTTAATTTTTTTATCTCATCATTAGGGGTAATAGTTATTTTAACAGTTTTGTCAGTGAAACTCTCAACCCAGAGGCTTCAAACAATAATATATACAATTTCAAAAATGGGAACTAATATTTCGATCCGATTTAAAGAAACAGGCAAAGACGAAATTACAGATCTTGCAAAATCGCTTAATTCGCTTTTGGAAAATTTTAATAATGTTTTTTTAACAATTGGAAAAAACAGTTCAAACCATATTGATGTTTGTTCAAACATAGAAAGTATGAATTTAAATTTAGCACAGGAAACTGAAATAATTGTCAATAATATAAAAAAATTATCTGAATCAATTATTAATCTTGGAAGCATACTGGAGACAACAAAAGCCGTTGCTCAAGAAACTGATAATTACATTATGGATTCTCATACAATTATAGGGAAGAGCATTAATTCGGTAAAAACCACTAGTGCTGTACTCGAAAACCATGTAAATGATATCAAGCTTCTGGGGAAACGTGCAGAAGAAAACATCTCTATTATAAATGAAATTGAGGAAATAAAAGTAAAGGAACTTGAAGCCACAAGTGAAATTTACAAAGTAATATCAAAGATACAAACAGTTGCAGAACGTATTGCTCCTGTCATGTTATCAATAAATGATATTGCAGAAAACACAAATCTATTGGCAATGAATGCAGCTATAGAAGCTGCGCATGCTGGCCAGGCTGGAAAAGGCTTCGCAGTAGTTGCACAGGAAATCAGGAAACTATCACAATTGGCAGGACAGCGTGCTCAAGAAATTAAACATGAACTTGATACAATTCAGCACACCGTTCAAGAAGCTACGGCAATTACAACCTATTCACGGCAAAACATAGAAAAATCATCAGAGAAAACAAATCAATTTTTCGCAGATCTTAAAACGATGATTCAATCATTGCAAAACCTTGGTGAGAGTGCAACTTTTATTCTTTCTTTTATTAAATCAATTGCTGAAGCAAATGACAATATTGAGCATCTCAGTGATAATTTTGCATCTAAATCGAGCGAAACACTCGAGCTTGTAGAAACAGGTAATAATTTAAAGAATATTATTACTGCCAGAATCGAAGAAATATTAAACACAATAAAAACTATAGAAGCAAATAATACTGTAATAAAAAATATGAATGAATTGCTGCGATCAAGTGCTTCTGAACTTGCAAATTCAATTGCTAACTTTAAGGTATGATGAATTACTTAATTATAAACTAGAATCTCTCTTTTCATAACCACCTTCAAGAATGTCAATCGTTAAAAGTTGAGTACGGTAATCAATATAATGACTATATGCTTCGCTCAATGCCGATAGTGCTTTAAGCATTTCATTTAAAAAGTCAGCCTCTGAACCTGACCCCATTGATATGGTTACTTTTTTTGAAGCTAGTTGTGCAACATAAAGCTCCTGTTTGAGCATTGCATATTCTATGCGGGTAACAAGCATGTTCAGCGCACTCATTGTTTGGTCCAATGTAAGAATAAGATTTGCTTTTCCTTCTTCCAGTTTTACTCGTCCTTCCTCAAGTTCAGCTCGTGCTTTTTCTGCTTCTGCTTTCTTACCAGGGCTGCCAAAAATATTGCCCTGTGTCGCAATACTGATTGTTATTTGATAATCATCTTTACATGCCCAATCTGTTTCTATAAATGGAAATCTTGGCCCGCTATATGAAACTTCAAGATGTAATCCTAGATCGGGCAGCCCTTTAGCTTGAATCTGTGCAATCTCTACAAGTATTTGTTTTGCTTCGAGATAGATACTACCTAACAAAATATCATAATTATTGTATAACGTCAGTTCTCGTAATGTATCTAAATCAGTTAACGGAAGAACCTCAATTGGTAACAATTCGAGAGACAGTGATTCCATCGTAAGTGATTTCAATCCTGTTAAAGCTGCAAGTTCTGTTAAGAGTTTTTGTTTTTTTTCATTGAGCACACTGACTGCAAGATCTATTTCTTTAATATTTATCTTTATTGTTAGATAATCGGTTTCTGTAATAAAACCAGCTTTTTTATTTTGCTCAGTTAGTTCTAATAGTCTGGCACCAATTTTTTGCTCCAATTTTAAAATATTCTCTATTTCTTTTATATAGCACAGCGATTCAAATATTCCTCGCAACCTGATACTTTTTTCGTGTATTATTTTTTTAACATATAGCTCTGCTGCCTGAATATTTACATATCCAGCATCAATACCAAGGCTAATTTTACCCCATGTCCAGAGAGGCATATCTCCTACTATTTTAAACTGATACAGTGTATTTTCCATTCCCTGATAGATTTTTACATCCTCTGGTGGCAGATACACAGAAGTTCCTGGTGTCAACGGATTATCAACAATACCAAACTCACCTTTTTTTATGACAATTGGATCAACGGGATTCCCAATATAAGTACCGCTCGTTTCAAGTTTGAATACTGGTAGCCGCTGTGCTTTTGCCCCCTGCAGATTTCCATGTGCAACCATAACACTTTGCCTGGCAGATTTTATTGAAGGATTATTCTGGAACAGTAAAAATAGGAGATCTTCCAACGTGAACTGCTTCTTGTTCTTAACTGACTCCACATATTCACTCTGACCTGCATTCTGCATCATAGCAGCAAGCATTTCACCTGTTCTTGTAAATATTTTATTATCTTTAGAGAGTCCGAGATACCTCTCAACAAATATCGTATATGCACTATAGTAATCTTCCTGAGCAGAAAGCTGAACAGATAAA